>Ga0268299_1000153_pt1 | contig 271497 bp, 193 predicted proteins | sample NOBtaG_FD_193484 | JGI IMG/M metagenome (GOLD analysis project Ga0268299, IMG submission 193484) | Activated sludge microbial communities from bioreactor in Nijmegen, Gelderland, Netherland - NOB reactor | ecosystem: Engineered > Bioreactor > Aerobic > Activated sludge | place: Netherlands...
CGCAAGAGTTGGAGGCCGTCAACGTGACCGTGTAGGTGCCGTCGGTGGCGTAGGTGTGTGTCGGGTTTTCCTGCGTGCTTTCAGTATTGTCGCCAAAGTCCCAGTGGTACGTGTTGGCATTGGTCGAGGTATTGGTAAACTCCACTGAGGCGCCGGTGGTCGTGCTGGTGAAACCAGCGTTGGCGTCTTCGAAAACTTCGATGAGGTTCGTCTGCTCCAGGGTGCTGTTTCCTTGTGCGTTGCTGACCGTCAGAGTTACCGAATAGTTGCCGGGTGTGTTGTACACCACCACCGGGTTTTGTTCGGTGGATGTGGCGGGTGTGCCTCCCGGGAATTCCCAGTCGAAATCGGTGGTATTTGCCGAAGAGGTACTGGTAAAAAGAACCGTCAAGGGGCCGCAATCGGCAGTCGGCGAGGCAGTGAACCCGGCTGTGGGCGGGGTGGCAATGGTGACACTTTGGGTAAACGTGCTGGTGCCGCAGGCATTGGTGGCGGTCAGCGTCACAGTATAGGTGCCGTCGTTTGCGTAGGTGTGTGCGGGGTTGGTTTCGTTGCCGGTATTCCCGTCGCCGAAATCCCAACTGTACGTGTTAGCGTGGTTCGAACTATTGGTGAACGATGCCGTGCTGCCATTAACGCTGGAGGAAAACCCTGCGGTCGGCCCGGGGTTTACCGTGATATAATTGGTTTGTGTGGCGGTATTGCTGCCTGCCGGGTTGCTCACGGTGAGCGTCACGGAATAGGTGCCGGGGGCGTTGTACACGACCGTCGGGTTTTGTGCGGAGGAGGTATCGGGCATTCCGCCTGTGAATTGCCAGAAGAAATTCACGCTATTGGAAGAAGACGTGTTCGTGAACTGTACCGTCAAGGGGCCGCAGCCAGTAGTTGGAGTAGCCGAAAAGCCGGCCAACGGCGGGGTGATGATGGTTACTGTCTGGGTAAACGTGCTGGTGCCGCAGGGGCCCGTTGCCGTGAGCGTCACCGTGTAGGTGCCGTCGGCGGCATAAATGTGGGTCGGATTGGCGTCCGTGCTGGTAGTGCTGTCGCCAAAAGCCCAATGGTAGGAATTGGCGTTGGACGAGCTGTTGGTAAACGAAGCGGTGAATCCGTTGGTCGTGCTGCTGAATCCCGCTGTCGGGCCGGGGTTTACCGTGATGTAGCTGGTTTGCGTGGAGGTGTTGCTGCCGGCGCTGTTCGAGGCGACCAAGGTGACAGTATAGGTTCCCGGGGCGTTGTACACGACTACCGGGTCTTCATCCGTCGAGCTTGCCGGTGTGCCGCCCGGGAACGACCACTGGAATGTGGTCGCATTGGTCGTGGAGGTATTCGTGAACTGCACGGTCAGCGGGCCACAGCCGCTTGTCGGGACGGCGGAGAATCCTGCCAGGGGCGGCGTGATGATGGTCACTGTTTGAGTGGCAGTACTGGTGCCGCATGGGCCAGTAGCGGTGAGGGTCACCGTGTAGGTGCCGTCAGCTGTGTAGGTGTGCTCCGGCTCGGCTTCCGTGCTGGTGTTTGTGTCACCAAAATCCCACAGATACGTCGTGGCATCGCTGCTGCTGTTGGTGAATGTCGCCGTGAACCCGTTGGTGGTGCTCGAGAATCCGGCGGTCGGCGGCGGGGTGATTGTAATGAAATTGCCAAGCGTGAGCGTGTCGTTGCCAAAAAGATTGGTGACAATGTGCGTGACATCGTAACTGCCCGGGGAATTGTACGTCACGGTTGGGTTTTGAGCAGAAGAAGTGTCTGGCGTCCCGCCCGGGAAGTGCCAGAAATAGGCGGTCGGGTTGCCGAGTGACTGGCTGGTGAAATGCACGACAAGAGGGGCGCAACCGGAAGTGGTGTCGGCCGCAAAACCCGCTACGGGCAAGGCAACAACGGTGACCGTTTTGGTTGATGTGGTGCTGCCGCAGATGTTTGTAGAAGTCAACGTTACCGTATACGTGCCACTTTGGTCGTAGGTATGCACCGGATTGGCCATCGTGCTCGTGTCGCCGTCGCCAAAATTCCAGAGGTATGTGTTGGCGCCGTTGGAGTTGTTGGTGAAGGTGACCGTCAGGGTGTCCACCGCAAAATTGAAGTTGGACGAGGGCAATGTCTGGACAGTGATATAACTGGTTTTGGTAGTAGTGCTGGACCCCGACCCGTTTATCGCCGTCAGCGTCACGGTGTACGTACCAGAAGTCTGATATTGTACAATTGGGTTGGTTTGGTTGGAGGCGGTTGGCGCCCCACCGGGGAAGCTCCACACGAACGTGGAGGCGTTCGAGGAGGATTCGTTGGAAAATTGTACCAAGAGCGGTGTACAGCCTGAGGTTGGTTCTGCTGAAAACTCGGCGGTGGGGATGGTGTTGATTTGAACGGTCTTGACCGATGTGCCACAGTCGTTTTGCACGGTCAATACAACCGTGTAGGTGCCGGCAAAGGGGTATATGTACTCCGGATTCTGGTCAAAACTGAAGTTGCCGTCGCCGAAGTCCCACAAGTAGCTCGTGGCATTGGTGGATGTGCTGGTGAAGTTGTACGTCAGCCCGGTGTAAGTATATGTGAAATTGGCGGTTGGCGTTGGATTGATGACCACGGGTTTAGAGATGGAAGCGGTACCGCCAACCCCCGTAATGGTGAGCACCACATTGTATGTGCCGGCGGTGTTCCAGGTCACGGAGGGGTTTTGCTGGGTGGATGTGGGGGGGGTGCCACCCGGGAAAGACCAAGAGCGGCTGGTTATGGTTCCGCTGGACATATCCGTGAATTGCACGGGCTGGGTGCGGCAAGCCGGGTTTGGCGCCCATGTAAAATCAGCGGTCAGTGGCTGATTGGAGCCGCAGGGCTGGAAACAGCCGTTGTTGATTCGGGTGGTGATGTAGTTGCTGATGACCGTCACGGAGTTGCTGCTCCAGTTGCTGGTGGAACTGACAAAGGGACACATGATGAAGTTTGGAGGACAGGTGCCTCCGCCTTGCGGGTCGTGTCCACAGGAAAGATTGTGCCCGATTTCGTGGGTGGTCATGCACCGCAAGAATTCAGAGTTGCTGGTCCAATCCTGAAGGCAGTGGTATTTGTTGCTGTTGCACATGCCGGGCACATAAGCGATCCCGACGGTGGAGCCGGTGAAATCGCGGTTGGTCCACAACTCGCCGTTGTCAAAGCCATTCACGCCAATGCCAAATCCGTTAGCATTTCCCCAATTTCGGAAGGAGGCGAGCAGTTGGTCGGCATCGTTCGAGCTGGTCCAAGGGTCGGTGCCGGTCACCACAAACTGCGTAACGATGACGAAGGAAATATCATGGTTGAAAACGCCCGTGTAATCGCCTTCCACATCGTTGATCACGGCAATATTATGTGCTTCGACCGCACTTACGGAACCGTACTTGGTGTGCATGGACTTGTCTGAGGCAATGGCAATCTCCAGTTCGTAACATGCGGACGATTCGGCGCTGGAGGTGATTTTGGTTTTGAGCATTTCCTCCAGATGCGGCATGCCCTCTTCGCTGCCGAGTTCCATACAGGTGGCATCCTGGTCCCGAATGACCGCGCTGACCGGATACACGAGGAACAGGTCATGCGGGAGGTCGTTTTGGTGGTGCCAGAGCGGCTCGATATAATAGCGTTCTCCGCCCGACTCCACGTACCCTTTGATGAAATCCTTGTCGAAGGTCAGGCGCACCTTGCCGCCGCCGTTCGTTTCATAGCCTTTGAATGCCAAATGCTCGGTGCGTTTCAGGATTTCGATGCCGTTGTTCGTGGAGTTTTGCAAAAAGTAGTTGGGAGACAAAATGTTGCTGGGCTGCAGTTGCAGGTTCCATTGCCGGTTGCCGAGCACGAGCTGCAGGGAGGCGGACTCGGGCGAACTGTTGGCAAACTGCTTCATGGACTGGGCATCGAGCCGATAAATTTCGTAGTCCTTCAGCACTTTTTTTACCAAGTCAGGGACGGCCATCTGTTGTGGCTCGCCGATAAAATTTTGGGCTTGGGTTGTCAACGACAGAATAGCCAGCGTCATGAGCAGAACGAGCCGGCCAAACAAACGTAAGTAATTGAGCATAGTCAGGTTTGATTTGAAAACGACAATGATGGAACAATACGGGAAAGCCTTGCGGCTGGTTGCTTTACACTTCGATCATCGGTTTTTGAAATAAAGCAGACTGGATAAGGCAGCAGGGAACCGGGAAACGCTGTTTATTTGCGGCGTGCCGTTGAAATTTCAAGCGGCGAAAGTAGGACATGTTCGGAAGAATCGTTTTTCCAACTTTTCAAATTTGATAATTTGGTCAAAAACCCGACGCTTCCGGAAAACACAATACCCCAGGCCGTTCCTCTAATGAAACATAAAAAAGACGAAGTACCATACTCGTTCACAACAACTAAAACATTTTCAAATCTTCCGCAATGAAACATCTTCGATTTTTGCCCACTATTTTTCTGTGCCTGATTTGGTTGAATGCCCCAACAGGTGTTTTTGCCCAATCGTCCCTGTCGTTTGCCTCGGCTTCGAGCGGGGCGGGTTTTTCGATGCCCGGCGTCAAAGACGAACCTGTTGCCTTCAAGGATCGCCTTTGGTACGGGGGCGGCCTTACGCTTGGTTTTTCGGGCAGTAACAACTCCAGTGTCTTCGCCTTTGGCATTTCGCCCATGGTCGGCTACAAAATCATCGAACAGATTTCGGTGGGGCCGCGCATCTCGGCTTTGTACACATACCAAAAGATCACAGGAATTGCCTCATTTAACATGTTCGACTTTGAGTTGAGCGCGTTTGTCCGCTTTCGGGTGTACCAAGGTTTCTTCATTCAAGGAGAACTGGGATACATATCCGACCAGTATATCTACCAAGATCAAAACTTCAATTTCGGTAAGGACACCCGGAATCGGACCGCCGAATACATTGGCATCGGGTACAACTTCGCCAACGGCCAAGGCGGCTGGGGACAGGAAATTGCCATCATGTACGATTTGAGCGTAGGCAATGACATCAACTCTTTCGAAACTCCCTGGCAATACCGGCTGGCATTTACTTACGGGTTCTAAACTTGTCGGACGACTTGGAGTCGTCCGACAAGTGCCAGTTTTTCTTTCGCCGATAAATTCCGGCAGTTGGCAGGGCCAAAACGGTTGACTACCGATTCGGTGCAACGACAACGGCTTCCGAGGGTCTATCCCCAGGAAGCCGTTGTTTTTTGCCATTGGCTGTTGGCTGATAAATTACCAGACCGAAAACGAGAAAAACTTACACAGAAAGTTTGATTTGGTTAATGCCCCGGCAAACGTGCCGGGGCGAATTTTTTTTGTGCCTACTTTTTCCCGGCCTTTTTTGCCCGCTCTTCTTGTACACGCTGCTGTTCGCGCATGGCTGCTTGCAGCCGTTCCGAGAAGCCTCCTTTCTTTTTCGGGCTGTTTTTGTTGGCCTCCAACTGCGCCTTTATCTTTTCTTGGTCAATCAGAAACTGCTTGGTGACCACGGTCTGCCCGATGTTCAGGATATTGCTGAAGCACAAGTATAGCGTGAGTCCGGCTGCGAAACTGTTGAAAAAGAACATGAACATGACCGGCATGCCATACTGCATGTACTTCATGATCTTCATTTGTTCGTTGCCGGCCATAGCCGAACTGTCCATTTGCTTCATGGAGTACCAGGTGTACCAGAGCGTGGTGACTACCCAAATCAGCGTGAACGCGCTGAGGTGCGTACCGAAGCCCCACACATAAAAAGGAAGCCGTACCGCCACATCGTAGCTCGACAAGTCGGTTGCCCACAGAAAGCTCGCTTGTCGAAACTCGATGGCTGCCGGGAAAAACCGGTACAAGGCGAACCAGATCGGCATTTGCAGCAGGATCGGCAAACAGCCGCCCAAGGGGTTCACCTTGTGCTCGCTGTACATTTTCATGGTTTCCACCGACATGGCCTGTTGGTCGCCTTCGTGTTTTTTGCGCAACTCCTCGATCTTTGGCTTCAGGGCGGCCATCTTGGCCTGACTGTACACCATGCGATAGGTCAGCGGGTAGAGTAACAGTTTCACGATCAGTGTCAGCACCAAAATGATGATACCGGCACTGCCAATGAACTTGGAAAGAAAATCAAAAATTGGCTGAATGACCCAACGGTTGATCGCTCCGAACATGCTGGAGCCAAATGGGATGATGTCTTCCAGCGCCACTTCGTACTTCCGCAACCGGTCAAATTCGTTGGGGCCGGAGTAGATGGTCATGCTTGCTTTGCCGTCCTTGAGCGGGATCGCTGCGGAGGCACGCACGATTTTGAGGTCGGGATCATCGTTGGTCAGTACGACGGTCTCGCCGATGAAATCGCGGAAGGTAAAGTCGCGGGCGATGATCGAAGTATTGAAAAACTGGTTGGAGTGGCTGAGCCACTTCACGGGCTGCTCGCCGAGGTTTTCGGAGTCGTTGGCACGGCAGTCGCAGTAGTCCGGGTCGCCATTGTCCGTTTTGAAATACACCGTGGACATCGTGCGCTCGTACTCCTGGTTTCGCTCCAATTTGTCCAAGTGGTTTACCCAGTTGAGCTGAAGCGTGTTTTGGCCGGGAGCCAAAGCTGTCAGCAGTCCCTGGCCGCCGACTTGATAGGCCAATTCGTAGTTGTCGGGGCTGAGGGTGTATGCCTGTTCGAAGTAGCCGCCCGTGCTGGTGGGCGCTCGGAAGGTGATCGTGTTTCTGTCCTTGGTTGCTGTGAAATACAGATCGGCTGAGCTGATGCGGTTGGGCGCCCCTGCCGCTGAGATGAGGTATTCGAAACGGTTTTGGGAATCTTCGAGCAGGCGCAGCGGACTTTTGACGTCGTATCCGGCGCTGTCGAGGTTGATTTTGAAGTAGTTTTTCAGATAGACCTCCTTGATGCGTCCGCCTTTGGTGGTGAAGGTGACGCGCATGAGGTCGTTTTCGAGCGTTTCGGTTTGCTCCGTTCCCGTAGCTGCCGGAGCGAAAACACCGAATTGGGACATGAGCGCCGTTTGCTTTGCCGAGGAATCTGCTCCCGGCGCGACGACGGGTGCAATTGGAGTTGCTGCGGTCGGTGTGTCCGGCTTGTTCGTGGTTTGCGCGGGCGGGGTGGCATTTGGGTTTTGTGCCGGTTTTTCCGGAGCGGAATATTGCATCCAAAAATACACCAGCGCAAAAATCAGCACCATCCCGATGATGGTATTTAGGTTACTCTGCTTGTCTTCCATTTCCTACAATTGTTGGGCGGTTGCCTCCTTTTTCAAAAGCGCCGCAAAAGTATGCGAAAACCCGTGGCTGTGCTACCGGACGGAAAAGTTTCTCCCTCGGGATTAGACAGGCGGGGCAATTTCGCCCCACGGTTTGTGGCGGATCGGCGACATACTTTTCCTACGCACGACTGCTTCCAACATGTTTTTAAAAATCAACTTTCGCTACCTTCGCCGCCGCAATGATGCCCATAAACATATCCGATACGGAAACCTCCGCTCCGCGAGGATTGATGAAAGTGATCGCCGCATCGTCGGTTGGAACACTCATCGAGTGGTACGATTTTTACATTTACGGGGCCATGGCCGTCATCATCGCCAAGCAATTTTTCCCCCAAGGTAACCCGACGGCGGCATTTTTGGCGGCTTTGGCCACCTTCGCGGCCGGATTCGTGGTGCGTCCGTTCGGAGCTTTGGTCTTCGGACGCTTGGGCGATGTTATCGGGCGGAAGCACACCTTTTTGCTTACCCTGCTGCTGATGGGAGGCTCAACGTTTGCAATCGGCCTGGTGCCGGGTTACGCGCAAATCGGCATTTGGGCGCCGATTCTGATCCTACTTTTGCGTTTGTTGCAGGGCTTGGCGCTGGGGGGCGAGTACGGAGGAGCCGCAACGTATGTAGCCGAACATGCCCCGGCCGGGCGACGCGGCTATTTCACGTCGTATATCCAGACAACAGCCACCTTGGGTTTCTTTCTGTCCATTGGTGTCATTTTGATCACCCGAAAGGCGCTGGGCGTGGAAAGTTTCAACACATGGGGTTGGCGGCTTCCGTTCCTAATTTCCATTTTTTTGATCGCTGTTTCCGTGTATATCCGTCTGCGAATGGCCGAGTCGCCCCTGTTTGTCCGGATAAAAAATGAGGGGAAACTGTCTCGCAATCCGCTCAAGGAGTCCTTTGCCCGCCGGTCAAACCTGAAAATGGTTCTGCTGGCGCTGTTTGCGGCCGTCATGGGCCAAGGGGTCGTGTGGTACACCGGGCAGTTTTACGCGCAAACATTTATCGAGCGCACCCTGTCGGTCGAATTCGAGCAGGTGCGCTACCTGCTGTGTTTTGCCATTCTGTTCGCCACGCCGTTTTTTTTGGTGTTTGGGGCTTGGTCGGACAAGATCGGCCGGAAGCCCATCATGTTGGGCGGCATGCTGCTGGCTATCGCGACCTACTTCCCGATTTACAAAATGATGTACCATGTAGCCGATCCGGCAGCCAAAACGGAACTGCTTGAAAACCACCGCTCGGGAACGGTCTTGGCGATAAATACGGCAGGAGATACCATACGCACCACGACGGTCGTCCACGTGTACACCGACGGTTCTTCGATGAAAGTGGTGACCAACACGGTGATGCCTGCCGACAAAGCCAAGTCGGCGTCGAAACCCGAAACAACCAGAACATTTTGGCTTTCGCCCGGAGGATTCTGGATGATGACCCTGCTCGTTTTTATCCAGATTTTGTACGTGACGATGGTTTACGGGCCGATAGCGGCGTTTTTGGTGGAACTGTTCCCGACGCGTATCCGCTACACCTCCATGTCGTTGCCCTACCACATCGGGAACGGCATCTTTGGGGGGCTCACCCCGTTCATCGCCACGCGCCTGTTCGATGCGAGCAAAACGACCGCCGATCCGGGGGGCGATCCGTACGTTGGACTTTGGTACCCGATTTTGGTAGCGGGCACCTGCTTTGTCCTCGGGCTGCTGTATCTGCCCAATAAAAATGATGAAATCGCATGAACGCACTGAAACGATTTTTCGGATTCGCCTGGATGGCGCTGGGCCTTGCCGCCATTTACCTGATGTTCCGGCAAGCAGGCACAGAAATTGCGGAGGCCCAGGCCGGGCTGCGTCCCCTGCTGGATACCCGGATGTTCTGGTATGTCATAATTCCGATTTTTACTCCCATCATGTTTGGCCTCTGCCTGTTTGGCTGGTTTGCCTGGAAAGGCGAGTTTCGTTCCGATAAAACAACACAGTGATGACACGTCAAATCCAATCGCTCGACGAATACCACGAGGAATACGCCCGATCCGTAGCCGATCCCGAAGGATTTTGGGCCGAACAGGCCGCCTCCTTCCGCTGGCGCAAACCCTGGCGCCAGGTACTGAAATGGAACTTCCGCGAGCCGAACGTCAAGTGGTTCGTCGGGGGGCGGCTCAACATTACGGAAAATTGCCTCGACCGGCACCTGGAAACCCGCCCCAGTCAGGTGGCCATCTTATGGGAACCCAACGACCCCAAGCGTAAACCGCGCAAGATTACTTACCGGCAGCTGTACGGTTTGGTGTGCCAATTCGCCAACGCACTCCGGTCACAGGGGGTAAAAAAAGGCGATCGCGTGTGCATCTACATGCCGATGACACCCGAACTGGCCGTGGCTGTGCTGGCATGCGCGCGCATCGGGGCCGTGCACTCGGTGGTGTTTGCCGGTTTTAGTGCGGTCTCTTTGTCCGACCGGATCAAGGATGCTCAGGCCAAAGTGGTGATCACCTCCGATGCCAATTCCCGCGGCCCCAAAAACATTCCGGTCAAGGCGGTCGTGGACGAGGCAATAGCCCATGATTGCGATTCGGTGGAGCACGTCATCGTGCATCAAAATACCGGCGATGCCGTAAGGATGCAGGCCGGTCGCGACATCTGGTGGCACGATGCCGTGAAAGGCAAACGCAAAAGTTGCAAAGCAGCTGCCGTGGACAGCGAGGATATGCTTTTTATCCTTTACACATCCGGCTCCACGGGCAAGCCCAAAGGGGTGGTTCATACGCATGGAGGCTACATGGTGTACACCGAGTACACGTTCAGGCAGGTTTTCCAATACAAGCCAGGCGATATTTACTGGTGTACTGCCGATGTCGGCTGGGTCACGGGCCACTCGTACATCGTGTACGGCCCTTTGCTGGCAGGGGCCACATCGGTCATGTTCGAAGGTATCCCGACGTTTCCGGACGCCGGGCGTTTTTGGGATGTGATTCAGCGGCACAAAGTCAATATTTTCTACACCGCCCCCACCGCAATCCGTGCGCTCATGGCTGCGGGAGATCAATGGGTCAAAGGCCGGAGAATGCCTTCCTTGCGCGTATTGGGTACGGTGGGCGAACCGATCAACGAAGAGGCTTGGCACTGGTACAACGAGCGGATCGGCAAAAAACGCTGTCCCATCGTGGACACTTGGTGGCAAACGGAAACTGGCGGTATTCTCATCAGCCCCATTGCGGGCATCACACCGCTCAAGCCCTGCTATGCCACGCTCCCGCTGCCCGGTGTGCAGCCTTGCCTCGTGGATGCCAACGGCGATGAGATCGAGGGCAATGACGTGGAGGGCATGCTTTGCCTGAAATTCCCCTGGCCATCCATCCTGCGCACCACTTACGGCGACCATGAGCGCTGCAGACAGACCTATTTTGCTGCGTTTAAAAACAAATATTTCACCGGCGACGGCGCCCGCCGCGATGCCGACGGCATGTACCGCATCATTGGGCGCGTGGACGACGTAATCAACGTGTCGGGCCACCGCATCGGGACAGCCGAGGTGGAAGATGCGATCAACAAAACCCCGCGCGTGGTGGAGTCCGCCGTAGTGGGCTACCCGCACGACATCAAGGGGCAGGGCATCTACGCTTACCTCATCGCCGACGGACCGGTGGCCGACGAGGCGGGCTTTAAAAAATCCGTGCTCGATACTGTGATAAAAATGATCGGACCAATTGCCAAGCCGGACAAAATTCAAATCGTGCCGGGCCTGCCCAAGACCCGCTCGGGCAAGATCATGCGGCGTATTTTACGGAAAATCGCGGAAGGTGATACCTCCAACCTCGGCGACACGAGTACGCTCCTGAACCCGGAGGTGGTGGACGAGATCAAAGAGGGGAATAAATTGCTGGCTTGAAAGATCTGCTTAAAATTTGATAGCCCTTGCTGTTGGATCAGTATTCGTCCTCGTTGAAAAAGAAGTCGTCATGCCGTGGGTAGTCGGGCCAAATATCTTCGATGCCTTCATACATTTCTCCGTCGTCTTCCAGCTCGTTGAGGTTGTCAATTACCTCTGCAGGAGCACCTGATCGAATGGCGTAATCAATCAGTTCTTCTTTGATAGCTGGCCAAGGGGCCTCTTCAAGGTGTGAAGCAAGTTCGAGCGTCCAGTACATAGGTGTTCCGGTTTATTTTAATAAATAATGTTTACAGAATGAGCATGGCATCGCCGTAGCTGAAGAACCGGTAATTCTCTTTGACCGCCTCATTGTAGGCATCCATGATGAGCTCGGTGCCACCGAAAGCACAGACCATGATTACAAGGCTGGACTTCGGGAGGTGGAAGTTGGTGATCATGCTATTGGCAATGTGAAAGTCGTAGGGTGGATAGATAAATTTGTTCGTCCAGCCCTCTACCGGCTTGAGCAGTTCCTCGGCAGAAACGGCGGTTTCAATCGAACGCATGACCGTGGTGCCCACAGCACAAACTTTTTTGCCGGCAACCTTACTTTTGTTCACTGTATCAGCCGCCGTGGAGGATATCCGAAAATATTCCGCTTCCATTTTATGCTTGGACAGGTCCTCCACATCAATCGTACGGAATGTTCCAAGGCCGATATGCAAGGTCAATTCGGCAAAGTTGATGCCCTTCAACTCCAGTCGTTTCAGAAGTTCCCGGCTAAAGTGCAGACCGGCAGTGGGGGCGGCAACCGCACCGGTTTCTTTCGCATAAATGGTTTGGTAGCGTTCGCGGTCTATCTCTTCCGGCTCCCGTTCGATGTATTTGGGCAAGGGCGTGTTGCCAAGTTTGATGAGTTCTTGGTGAAACTCTTCGTCCGGGCCTTCAAACAAGAAACGTATAGTCCTGCCACGCGAGGTTGTGTTGTCCACCACTTCGGCCACAAGGGCGTCATTTCCATTCTCGTCTTCGAAATAAAGTTTATTTCCCACGCGAATTTTCCGTGCCGGGTCTACGAGGACATCCCAAAGCCGAGCATCGTGGTTGAGTTCTCGCAGGAGAAAGACTTCGATTTTGGCGCCTGTTTTTTCTTTTTGCCCGAACAAACGGGCGGGGAATACCTTCGTGTTGTTGAAGATCATCACATCCCCATCGTTGAAATAATCCAGCACGTCCCGAAATACTCGGTGCTCGATTTTTCCGGTGTCGCGGTGCACGACCATGAGTCGGCTCTGGTCGCGTTCGTTAGCCGGGTACTGCGCTATGAGTTCCTTGGGCAGGTTGAAGTTAAAACTACTTAGTTTGGTTCGCATGTGTTGCTGAAATCAAGGAATAGGAAAGACACCTACGGTGTCAAAAATGCCCGCAAAAATAGAATTTCTCCACAAACGCAAAAGCTGGGAATTAGTTTTTGTCGATGTCCGGGCTTTGGATACCATGTGCCGAACCGATGCGAGTGGCCTATTAGGCCATTGCCATCGCTTTTTGCGACTTTTTGCGGTCGTGATCTTTCAGAAATATTTTGCGCAAACGGATGCTTTTGGGCGTCACTTCCACGTATTCATCCTCTTGTATGTACTCTAGTGCCTCTTCGAGCGAGAACCGGCGGGGTGGTGCGATGGAGGCTTTGTCGTCCGAACCCGATGCCCGCATGTTGGTCAGTTTTTTGCTTTTGGTGACGTTGATGACAAGATCGCCGGTTCGATTGTTTTCTCCAATTACCTGGCCTTCATAAATATCTTCGCCGGGTTCGATAAAAAATATGCCCCTGTCCTGGAGGTTGTCCAAGGAATAGGCAATGGCGGTGCCGGTCTCCATCACGATGAGCGAGCCGTTTTGGCGTCCCGCAATTTCGCCTTTCCAGGGTTGGTAAGACAAAAACCGGTGCGTCATGATCGCCTCGCCTTGGGTGGCGGTCAGGATGTTGGATCGCAAGCCGATGATGCCCCTTGAGGGGATTTCAAAACGCAAAATGAACCGGTCATTGCGAGGCTCCATGCTTTTCATGACACCTTTCCGGCGTGTCACCAATTCGATGCACTTGCCGCTGGAAACCTCCGGCACATCAATGGTGAGCTCTTCGATCGGTTCGTGTTTTTGACCGTTGATTTCCCGTACGATTACCTGTGGTTGACCGATTTGAATTTCATAACCTTCCCGGCGCATCGTTTCGATCAGGATGCTCAAGTGGAGTACGCCACGACCGAAAACCATGAAGGAATCGGCGCTGTCGGTTTCTTCCATTCGCATGGCGAGATTTTTTTCGAGTTCGCGCAACAACCGGTCACGGACGTGGCGGCTGGTTACGAACTTGCCTTCCTGGCCAAAAAACGGGGAATCGTTGATCGTGAACAGCATGCTCATCGTCGGTTCGTCCACAGCAATTGGATCAAGTCCCTCCGGGTTCTCTTGATCGGCGATCGTATCACCGATTTCAAAGCCCTCCAGCCCAACTACTGCGCAGATGTCTCCGGCAATTACCTGGGAAATGTCTTTTTTGGCCAATCCATCAAACGTGAACAACTGTTTGACACGGTGTTTTTGCACGCTGCCGTCTTTTTTCACCAGGGCAACCATCTGGTTGGCCAGCAAAGTGCCGCGCGAGAGCCGTCCTACCGCGATTCGGCCCACATAGTTGGAGTAGTCCAACGACGTGATGAGCATTTGCAAGGAGCCATCCTCGACTTTTGGTTCGGGAATATATTTTACGATATCATCCAGCAAAGTAATGATGTCTTCGGCCGGTTTCTTCCAGTCGTGGCTCATCCACCCCTGTTTGGCGGAGCCAAAAAGAACGGGAAAGTCCAGTTGGTCCTCCGTGGCATCCAATGAGCACATCAAGTCAAAAACCTGTTCGTGGGCCCAATCGGGGTTGCAGTTGGGTTTGTCCACTTTGTTGATGACGACGATGGCTTTTTTGCCAAGTTGCAAGGCTTTTTGAAGGACAAACCGAGTTTGTGGCATGGGGCCTTCGAAGGCATCCACCAACAAGAGCACCCCATCGGCCATGTTGAGGACGCGTTCGACCTCGCCTCCGAAATCAGCGTGGCCGGGCGTATCAATGACATTGATCTTGACACCTTTATAGTTAATTGCTACGTTTTTGGCCAAGATGGTAATGCCGCGCTCGCGCTCCAGATCGTTGTTGTCCATGATGAGGTCTCCCGTAACCTCATGCTCTTTGAACAGCTTGGAGGCATGGATCATTTTGTCAACAAGAGTGGTTTTGCCGTGGTCAACGTGCGCAATTATTGCAATGTTTCGAATATTTTTCATGTGTGTCAAAATAAGCCGCAAAGGTACTGCTTCCTTCCGGCTAAAAAAGACCTTGGTAAACTGAAATTTGTTAATGAATGCAGAATTTGTGAAAATGGTTTGGGCGAGCGATGAAATAATGGCACATTCAAAATAATATTTCACGCCAAGATTGCCTCGATGTCAGTTCACCGCGAACAAGAGCAAAATTTTTTGGCATCAAAAGATGACGCAATTGCTTTCGGCGCGTCGGAATCGTCGTTTGTGGCATAATCAACCGACCGACTAATCGTTCCAGGGATACTTGCGCGGCTTTTTGCGGGCCAGTATGTTGGCTTTGACGTGCAGGATCGTTCGTTGGTTGGGCGATGAGTTGTCATAAATGATAAGTGCCGGCATCGCTACTCCGAGTTTGCCACTCGTGTCGAACGAAACCTGGACCAAGGCCGTTTCGCCGGGCATGATCGGCTGTTTGGGGATGTCATGCGCTGTGCAGTCGCAGGTTGCTTTGCAGTGGCTGATCAAATATGGTGTAGTGCCGGTGTTGGTCAATCGAAAAGAACCGGTTAACAATTCTCCTTCCGGAGTGTCCGGAAAAAAAAGCGTGTCATGATCCCAGGCAACGGAAGCCAACGGAGCCTGTTTTTTTTGCTGTCTGAACCAGTCAAGCAATGAAATAGTTTTTGCCTTTGTTTGCTCAGAGGTTTGGCGGTAAAAGTTCTGTATTTCATCGTCCACGCCTGTTCCGGCACTGCGGAGATATTCGAGTGCCAATGTTTTTTGCTCAAGAGTAAGGCTTTTTAAGGCATGACGAATATCTGCAATGGGAGATTGTGCCATGGCCCCGAAGGGGATCAACAGTAGGAGTACGGATGGTTGGAAGAAAAGACGCATGTGTGTAAGGTTCAAGTATTGGATGCGTGCAAAGGTAATATCGCCGCGCTAAAGGTAGTTTTACCCGGTCAGGTGTAGAAGAATATGCAAATGAGTTTCAAACAGTATCGCTTCGGCAATTTTTGGCACATTATTGGGCGTTGATTTGTCTCAAAAGTTAATACCTTGGCCCCGGCCTTTCTTCTTTTAATTTTATTCCCTCCCTTGCCATCGGCGTATTCATGCTTGACTTAAGCAGCGAACGTTTCCCAGACACGCTGTTTAGAAGAGGCTAACACAATCTTTCCAATCCGTATCTCCTGTCCCGGCCCACCGGCATCTCATGCGAAGGCAAACGGTCTGCGTTTGTGGCGTTCGTGCTATGTCCGCAATGTTGACCAAACCACATTTGACACTTCGGGGAATACGTCCTTCGAAGCCGTTCAAACGCCAAATCAATATTTTTCAAAACAATCTATGACTCCTACCAAATCCTTTTATATGCTAAACGGCAACATACTACCTGCTCACCACACACCTGCAACCGGTTCAAAATCCAAAAGGGGATTTTTCATTTTATCGGTTGCCTTCCTGTTCTCCTTTTTTAACGCCCAACGATCGGAAGCGCTTACCTGCGTGTTCGATAATTACATTCAGGCTTCCAACAACCCTTTCGGTTCCTGCCCGGTGGGTACCGACACGATCATTATTCGTGACTCCTTTGTTGTGGATGTCAACTACGAGCCGATTATCGGAGGGGTGCCCTTCGAGGGGTTGCTCCTGATTGACGGTGGAGTTGTGCAATGGACCTCGAACGTCTTCCTTAAACTTGGGCCTGCCGCCAAAGTCGTTTTGATAAACGGCGGCCTTTTTAGGCCGGTCTCCAGCAATGCTCCGGATTGCAACAGTTTCCGCGCGTTGTATTTTGACACCAAAAAAACCGTAGACTGCAACGGCTCCACAGCACCACATGCCTTCTCGGATGTCAATAATGCAGGTTGTGTGACGGAAGGGGGTATTTGCTGCAATGCATCCATTGTAGCCACAGACAGCTCCGGCACCTACAACGACCAGACGCTTTGCCAGCCTGGAGACACCGTTCGGCTGGCTGTCGTAGCGAGCGGTTTGCTCAATTACACGTTTTTTTGGTCGCCAAATATCGGGCCTGGAGCAGGCCCTTACGCTGCCACCCCGAACACAAACACTACTTATTCAGTCAATATGACCGCCATATTTGATCCATACGGCGCTGAGCCTCCCTATCTGCTCACATGCGGGAGCGCTGTCAATATAAAAGTCAACCCACCCATTAACGTCAGTGCTACAACCACTTCCGTACCGTGCTTGAACGTGCCAACTGGTGGCATCACATTAACGGTAAGTGGCGGCTCATCGGGTTTCAAATATCTGTGGTCCAACAATGCAACGACCAAAAACCTGATCAATGTGCCGGGCGGTACCTACACTGTCACGATTACCGACGGGAAAGGTTGCGGTAAAATTTTTAGTGCCACCGTTCCGGTTGTGGACAATGTTCCGCCCTCGCTCACCTGCCCTGCCAACGCAGTCGGAATCGCCAATCCGGGGGTTTGCACTACCCTGATTCCAAATATTGACGCAATATTCAGCGACAACTGCCCTACCGTGGGTGTCACGTATGCCCTTGGCGGTGCGACAATAGGCAGCGGTTCCGGGCAACTGTCCAATGCTGTGCCTTTCTCCAGCGGCGTTACCACGGTGACCTATTCCGTGAACGATGGCGCCAATACGGTTACCTGCAACTTTAGCGTGACCGTCAATGATACGCAATTGCCAACGGCATCCAACCCGGCGCCCTTGAGCGGCATAGCTTGTCTTGCCAATGTGCCTGCCCCTAATCCAAGCGTGGTTGCCAACGAATCGGATAACTGTGGACCCACAACGGTTACGCACGTCGCCGATGTCTTGGCAAACGGTAGTGGATGTCCAGGCGATACACTTGTCATACTGCGCTCCTACCGGGTAGCCGATTTGGCAGGCAACAGCATTACCGTTGTGCAGACGATCCGGGTTGTGGACAATATTCCGCCCGTATTCACCACCGTACCGGTTAGTGTCATGGTCAACTGCCAATCCATCCCACCCGTTGGCACTCCGACTGCAAGCGACAACTGCGGGGGTGGAGTCGGAATCGTGTACAGCGGTGAAACCCGCACGGACGGCTCCTGTCCGGACAACTATATCCTGAAGCGGCGCTGGACGGCGACGGACGGCTGCGGCAATACAGCGACTGCGGAACAAACCATAACGGTACAAGATGTTGCGCCTCCGATGTTCACCTCGGTGCCGCCAGCCGTGACAGTAAGTTGTCAGGCAATACCACCGGTGGGTTCACCAGTAGCGAGTGACAATTGCGACATGGGCACAACCATCGTGTACAATGGCCAAACACGGACCGACGGCTCTTGCCCGGACAATTACACCTTGCGCCGGCGCTGGACGGCTACCGATAATTGCGGAAATACCGCTGAAGCCGAACAGGTCATTGTCGTTCAAGACTTTACTAACCCTGTGTTTTCTTTTGTGCCGACCAACGTCACGGTGAGTTGCAATGCGATTCCCGCCATAGGCACACCGGCTGCTTCAGACAACTGCGATTTGGCTGTTTCGATAACCTACGATGGTCAAGCGCGTACCGACGGTTCTTGCCCGGACAACTACACGCTTCGTCGCCGTTGGACCGCTACCGACAACTGCGGAAACACAACCTCTGCCGAACAAATCATAGCCGTGCAAGATGTAACACCTCCATCGTTCACCTCTTTCCCTGCCAACGTGACGGTCGCGTGCGATGCCATACCCGCAACGGGCAACCCAACGGCCACGGACAACTGCTCGGCCAATGTGACCATTCTGTATCTGGGCGAAACCCGCAACAACGGCGTGTGCCCCGAAAACTACACGTTGCTTCGCCGCTGGCGAGCAACCGATGCTTGTGGGAACTCTACCCTCGGCACCCAAACCTTGACGGTTCGGGACCAGGTGGCGCCGGTATTCACATTCGTCCCGGCAAACGCCACCATATCCTGCGATGCCATACCTCCTGTAGGCACTCCTGTGGCTGCGGACAATTGCGCGGGAATGGCCACCATCAACTACGACGGCCAAACACGCACCGATGGCCCTTGTCCGGGCAACTACACGCTGTCCCGGCGCTGGACTGCCGTTGACAATTGTGGCAATACCCGCACGGCAGAACAGGTGCTGACGGTAAGAGATTTGACTAAGCCAACGTTTACGAATGTTCCAGCCGATTTAACGGTTTCTTGCAACGCTATTCCTCCCGTCGGTACGCCAAACGCGAGCGATAATTGCGATGCCTCCGTAACGATTACCTACATTGGCGATACACGAATAAACGGTACATGCCCCGACAACTATACCCTGAAACGGCAGTGGGCAGCCACGGACGATTGCGGCAATACCACCACCGTTGAACAGACTATTGTGGTGCAAGATTTAACCGCGCCTGCTTTTACTTTCGTGCCGGCTGATGCTACCGTCAACTGTGAGGCCATCCCCACGATGGGTATGCCAATCGCCTCGGACAATTGCGACAACAGCGTTACGATTACCTTCGCCGGTGTGACGCAGGCTAGCGGCAACTGTGCCAGCGGCGGAACCGTCACGCGTCGTTGGATAGCCACGGACAATTGCGGCAATACGGCCATCGCAGAACAAATGCTTATCGTACAGGACACGACCAAGCCGGTATTTACCTTGGTTCCTGCCAATGTTACGGTGAACTGTGAGGCCATTCCGGTACCTGGAACGCCCACTGCTACGGATAACTGCACTTCCGATGTCGAGATCAATTACAATGGCGCCGTTCGCACCAACGGCCCTTGCCCGGACACCTATACGTTGAGCCGCCGGTGGACGGCGACCGATCTGTGTGGCAACACGGCGACTTCCGAACAGACCATCGTAGTGCGCGATCTCGTCCCGCCAGTGTTCACATTTGTGCCGGCAAATGCCATTGTACACTGCGATGCCGTTCCGTCGGTTGGCACTCCGGAGGCTACTGACAATTGCGACAACACCGTGACCATAACCTATGACGGGGAAACCCGTACGAACGGCACCTGCCTTGACGCCTACACCTTGCAACGCAAATGGACCGCCGCCGACAACTGTGGAAATGCAACCACCGCCACTCAGGTCATCGTAGTGCAAGATGTTACGAAACCTGCATTTGTTTCATTCCCAGCCGATTTGACAGTTGAATGCGACAACGTTCCACCAGTCGGCGCACCTACAGCAAGTGACAATTGTTCTGCCAATGTGATCATCTCGTACAATGGCGAAACACGGGAAAATGGCTCTTGCCCGAGCACATACGTTTTGAAGCGTCAATGGACGATTGCGGACAACTGTGGAAACACAAGTTCCGCCGTGCAAAAGATTTCGGTTCGTGACCTTACAAAGCCGATATTCACCTTCATTCCAGCCGATGCAACGGTAAGTTGCGAAGCGGTACCGGTCGTAGGTGTACCAACGGCAAGCGACAACTGTACCGCCAATGCCACGGTTTCTTTTAATGGCGAAACCCGAATAGACGGTTCGTGCACAAACACCTACATACTAAAACGCCAATGGACTGCGGCAGATGCTTGCGGGAATACCGTTTCGGCTATGCAGTCGCTGACCGTGCAGGACGTGAAGCGTCCGGTGTTTACTTTCTCTCCACCGGATGTAACAGTGGATTGCGAAAACGTGCCCCCCGTCGCTGTTCCTACAGCGATTGATAACTGTGCAGCCACGGTACTGATCGTTTATGAAGGAGAAACTCGCACCAACGGTTCTTGCCCGGATACGTACACACTTTTGCGCCGCTGGACGGCATCGGACTACTGTGGCAACGCAGAGTCGGTGGATCAGGTGATCACCGTGCGCGACAACTCGCGACCGACGTTCACGTTCGTTCCGGCAAATATTACTGTTGCCTGCTCCGCCGTTCCTCCTGTCGGCACGCCTTCCGCCACAGATAATTGCGATGGATCTGTTTCAATTTCGTTTGATGGCGAAACCCGTGTGGACGGCCCTTGCCCGGACACCTATATCCTGCTTCGCCGCTGGACGGCTTCGGACAATTGTGGAAACGAAGAATCGGTCCAGCAGAGCATAACGGTGCGAGACATTGTCGCTCCGGAGTTTACGTTCGTGCCTACGAATATCGTGGTTGCTTGCGACGCAGTGCCAGCGGCGGGAATTCCAACTGCGACGGACAACTGCGATGTTGCCGTTTCCATTGTTTATCAAGGGGAAACACGTGCCGACGGGCCATGTCCGAACACCTATTCATTGACGCGTCGCTGGTTGGCTGCCGACAACTGCGGAAACGAAGCACAGGCCGTACAAATAATCACTGTACAGGATGTGGTGGCTCCACAATTCACCTTTGTGCCCGCCGACCTGACTGTTGATTGCCAGGCTGTCCCGATCGTTGGAACCCCAACGGCTACCGACAATTGCACGTCAAACGTATTGGTAACCTATCTTGGTGAACAGCGCACCAACGGCTCTTGCCCCGACAATTACGGGCTTTTGCGTCGTTGGACGGCCACTGATCTTTGTGGAAACAGTATCTCTGCGGAGCAGAAGATCACGGTTCGCGATGTGACAATTCCTGTTTTTACAACTGTCCCGACCGACTTGACAGTAGAATGCAACGCGGTACCGGCAGTAGGTCAGCCGCAGGCAACCGATAATTGTGCGGTGCCAAGCATTGTTTTTGACGGCGAGACACGCCTCGACGGTGCTTGTGCCGACAGTTATGTATTGCAGCGCCGCTGGACGGCTTCGGACAAGTGCGGAAATGCTGCGACCACCATGCAAACCATTACCGTCCGGGATGTTACGGTGCCCGCGTTTACGTTTGTCCCCGCAGATGCTACCGTCAACTGTGAGGCCATCCCAGCGATCAGCATGCCGACGGCTACCGACAACTGCGATCCGAATGTGAACATCACGATTACGACGGAATTGCAAACCGGTACCAATTGCGCAAGCGGTGGCGTGCTCATCCGGCGTTGGATCGCAATGGACAATTGCGGCAATTCTGCCATGGCCGAACAGCATTTGACGGTACAAGATACCACCAAACCCGTATTTACCTTCGTGCCCGCCAACCTCACCGTAAACTGTGCGGCAATTCCGTCAGTAGGTTTGCCCGTCGCAACAGACAACTGTACTGCGAGCGTTTCGATTGGATACGATGGCGAGACGCGTACCGATGGCCCCTGCCCTGATACATATATTTTAAGTCGCCGTTGGACCGCCACCGATGTATGCGGCAATGCCCGGACTGCTGAACAAATCGTAACGGTACAGGACGTGGTAAAACCCGTTTTTACGTTCGTTCCGGCCCATGTTATCGTCAGTTGCGAATCCGTGCCGATGGTAGGGGCTGCTCAAGCGACGGATAATTGCGATGCTTCCGTGTCCATAGTGTATGATGGCGAGACGCGCACTGATGGCCCCTGCCCCGACACATATGTGTTGCTTCGCAAATGGACGGCTACAGACAATTGTGGAAACAGCGTCACAGCGACGCAAGCCGTAAGCGTTCGCGATCTTATTCCGCCGGTGTTCACATCTGTGCCTCAATCGCTTACGAGCAGTTGTGCGGATGTTCCGACGGTTGGAAATGCGCTTGCCACAGACAATTGCGATGCAAATGTGCTTGTCACATATGACGGAGAAACTCGCCAGAACGGGGCTTGCGCCGACACCTACACACTTACTCGTCGTTGGACGGCTACCGACAATTGTGGAAACACCGTTTCTGCGGTGCAAACGATTTCGGTTCAGGATATTGAGGCACCAGTATTCACATTTGTCCCTGCCGATGCTACTGTGAGCTGCGATGCCGTACCTTCCGTGGGCGTACCTGCTGCGACGGACAATTGCACGGCAAATGTCTCGCTCGTGTACGAAGGTGAAGTGCGAACCAACGGCTCCTGCCCGGATACTTACCTGCTCACGAGACGTTGGCGTGCTGCGGATGGCTGCGGCAACGCAACCTCCGCAGAGCAAGCGATAGTCGTTCGCGACATCGTCGCCCCGACGTTTACTTTTGTACCTACAGACGCTGTTGTTGCTTGCGATGCCGTTCCGGTACCAGGCGTTCCGACGGCCTCGGACAATTGTGACGCCAACGTGTTAGTCACCTACAACGGAGAAACCATTCTTGGAAGCAGCATAACCGGAACATACCAAATCCAGCGCAAATGGGTGGCGGAAGATGCCTGTGGAAACACTGCTCAAATCGTTCAGACGCTCTCCGTGCAGGATACAGAAGCACCTGTGATTTCGTGCCCGACAAGCATTCAAATCCCTGCTGATGGGAGTGTTTGTACGGCCAACGTTACGTTCTCATTGCCAACGACATCCGACAACTGCACGACAAGCCCCGTACTGGTAGGGAACGCCATAAGTGGCTCTGCCTTTCCGATAGGCACCACCGATGTAGTGTTTAGTGCTACGGATGCCAGTGGAAACACGTCCACTTGTAGTTTTGCTATCGCAGTTGCGGACACTACCAATCCGGTTTTGGTCAATTGCCCGACCGATTTCACGGTCACGACGCCCAATGGCGCCTGCTCCACTTCGGTCATCTGGGATGCTCCCGCCGTGACGGATGCTTGCGACAGTTACTCGATAGTCCCGCAGCCGAATGTTCAGCCCAGTACGGTTTTCCAAACAGGCCTGACGACCGTGATCTACACGGCACAGGACTCTACTGGAAACTTGATGAGCTGCAGTTTTGTGGTTACGGTTGAGGAGAATGTGCCTCCATTGCTTGTCAGCAATTGCCCGACAGACATTCAAGTGTTCACCGGGAACTGCACGGCTACTGTGAACTGGACGCCTCCTGTGTTTTCCGATAATTGCAGCCCGGTTGCGGTTTCTTCCAATTTCCAGCCCGGCGATTTGTTTCAGGAAACGACCACACAGGTGTTGTACACGGCCACCGATACATGGGGGAATGCGACAACGTGCAGTTTCCATGTAACGGTAGTAGACACGATTGCTCCCACGTTTAGCGGCTGCCCACAAGATACGGTAGTAAGTTCCGGGACGGATTGCTCCATCGTTGTGAATTGGCAGTTGCCCACGGCTACGGACAACTGCACGTCAAACCCCGTGGTGTATGCCACGCCGATGCCTGGAGATTCATATCCGGTAGGATACACCAATGTAAAGGTGTATGTGGAGGACCCAAGCGGAAACAAAGATGTATGCTCGTTCAAAGTGACCGTATTGGGGCCGCCGTTAGGATTTGTCGACGCACCCTCGGATCAGTCGTACATTGGCTGTTCTGCAGTAGCCACTTGGACGCCTCCTGCAACGACCGGTGTCTGTGCGCCGGCTACTGTTCAATCCAACTTCCAACCGGGCGATACGTTCCCTGTCGGAACTACGGACGTGGTTTACACCGTAACCGACACATTGGGATACACGTCCACGGTCAGTTTCTCGATTACGGTAACGGAGAGCGTGCCGCCCGTATTTAATTGTCCCGCCTCTCCGGTTGTGGTGGACGTTAGCGGAGCCATCGTGTCGGACCCCGGCCAGTTTGTTTCAGGGGCAAAGTCGGTACCTACTTGCGATGGCGCTACCGTTGATTTTGGTTTGCCGGCAGCAACCGACAACTGTGCCACACCCTTGGTCGGACAAATCTCCGGACAACTTTCAGGCGAGGTGTTTCCAGTAGGCTCTCAGGTGTTGATGTTTGAGACCGCCGATGCTGCTGGAAACACGGCCCTTTGTTCTGTAACGTTGGTGGTCGTCCCCTTGAACCCATTGGCTCCCCAAGTCAGCGACAAGATCGGTTGTGCGGGCGATGATATTGTGCTTTTCACGCCATTCATCCCTGGCGCCACCTATACCTGGGGCGGGCCCCAACCCCCATATCCGAATACCAACAACCTGTTGATCGAAAATCTCGGACCTGCGCTAACGGGTATCTATACCGTTCAGGCGTCCGTGAACGGATGTCTGACTCCCCTTGACTCTGCATTAGTACGTCAGGCAATACTCCCGGATGCGGTGGACGACCTCGATTTTGAGGCGGAAACCGGAGGATTGTTGGAAAATTTCAGCGTGTTGCTGAACGACAAATACGAAGACGACGACTTCGTGGTGACCTTGCTGGACAGCTTGCCAGGCCTGATCTCCAACGGAGACGGAACGTTTACCTACTTGGCCGGCCCAGCGAATGGACGGGTGAATTTTATCTACCGGTTATGTTCGGAAGCGTGTCCCGACCTTTGCGACGAAGCGGTGGTGACCATCACGATTCGTGAGACCTTTTGCACCTACATTCCAAACGTCATCACCCCCAATGATGATGGGATAAATGATTATCTGGAAATTCCATGCCTGAATTCCGATCTCTACCCCCAAAACACGCTAATCATATACAACCAGTGGGGAGACAAGGTGTACGAGGCCACTCCATACGAAAACACCCCGGACAAGGCATGGAGAGGCACATTAAAAGGCAGGCCCGGCGAAAACCTGCCTGATGGCACCTACTTCTACTATTTCCGACCCGATCCCATTAAAAGCGCCCTTAGCGGGTTTGTTGAAATCTTCCGTTAAACACTCAAACCACATTGACTTATGTCCAAATTTTATATCATCGTCCTGACCGTCCTCTTGCCACTTGCACTCCGTGCGCAGCAGGAACACCGCTATAGCCAGTTTATGTACAATAAACTGTCGTACAACCCGGCTTATGCTGGCATCCGTGGTGTTCCCACCATGACGGCCATGTACAGGGATCAGTGGTTCAAACTGGACGGTGCGCCGCGTTCGGCGCAGATCAGCATGCACGCCCCCGTATTTTCCAAACGCGTTGGGGTAGGGGGGGTGCTATCGCACCATAGCATTGGCCTGCATCGCGACGTTCAGATTGCTGCTTCGTACTCGTACAATGTGATCAGCGATGACGAGTTTTCGTTGCGCGTCGGCGTGTCTGGAAGTCTGCGTGTGTTGAGTATAGATTTTTCCAAGGCAACCCCATTGGTTGCCTACGATCCGTCGCTAGATGACAAACGCATCAATGATGCTTTTGCAAATTTTGGAGCGGGCATTTATGGTACTTTTCAAGAACGGCTGTACATCGGTTTTTCGGTACCAAGGATCATTCGGAACAATATCGGATTGAATACCGATCCGACGGTGAATACTGCCCGTGAATCGCAACATTTCTACGGTACTACGGGCGGGATCATTCCGATGGGCAAGGGTATCAATCTGTTGCCTGCCGTGCTGGTGAAATATGTGCAGAATGCTCCGATTGACGTAGATGTTACGCTGAATGTGGAAATCAAGGAAACCGTTACGACCGGTCTGGCATATCGTGCCGGAGGGGATGGATTGGGCGAATCCATAAACCTGCTCGCGTATTGGCAGATCAACCCACGTCTGGGTGTGGGCGCCGCTTACGACCTGACACTCTCAAATCTTCGAACATTTGCCGGTGGATCTTTCGAGCTGTTGGTTTACGCCGATTTGGTAAAACGCAAAAGAGGCATGTCGAACCCCAGATTTTTTATGTAAACTCTGGTTCGGCGCCTCTAAGAATTTTCAATTGAGGTGGAAATTTCAAGATTATCGTACATTTACGCCCTTGTTAACAAACCTTACTCACACGTTTATGAGCAAAATCTTTGAATCCATCAAGCAAACAATTGCTGACATTGAATCTGATGTCCAAAAATTCGGTTCCGGCAACAATGCAGCAGGCGGTCGCATCCGCAAGGCCATGCAGGACTTGAAAAATCTTGCACAAGACCTTCGCAAGGAGGTACTGGATGTCAAAAACTCCAGGACGGCGAAATGATTGGATCGGGTACCTGTACCCGGTCTGATCCAAGCAACATTGAAAAAAACATCCCTTCAAATGCCAAGAGCCATCCCAAGGAATTGGGATGGCTCTTGCTTTTGAGATGACAACGAAACCTTAAGCCTGGTCGGTGCCGGAAGTGGGGTTGTAGCGCTTCAACTCTTTGATTCGAGCCTTCTTGCCTACCAAACCGCGCAGGTAATACAAGCGGGCGCGACGAACCCGGCCGCGCTTCACCACTTGGATAGTGGCAATGTTCGGGTTGGAATACGCAAAAATACGTTCCACCCCAACTCCGTGAGACATTTTGCGAACCGTAAACGTGCGGGTCAGTCCATGTCCTTTGATTTGTATGACATCGCCACGGAAGTCCTGCTCACGCGTTTTATCTCCTTCCACAATTCGGTAAGTAACAATGATCGTGTCGCCGGTCTTGAAGGCCGGGAAACTCGGCGCATTCAACAGTTGCGCGTGCACAAACTGGATGGCTTCCAATTCTTTCATGATATTCTATGCTTTGTGTACTTCAGTTCGAAAATTGAGGCGCAAAGGTAATTTGCTCCGAAGCGAAATAAAAACAAAGTGCAAAAATTTTATTCGGAGGTCATCCAAAAACTTAACGTAAGGTTAAATGTTTCAACACCTATTTTTATGACACTTGAACATTATACCTTTGTGCCGCGTTAAAGCAGACTAAATTCCTTCACCGTTCTAAAATCGTTTTACAAACATGAAAAAATTGATTTTTCTCCCGCTTTTGGCTGTCCTCATCATGGCCGCCACTTCAACCACGACCTACAAGGCTGACCTTGTCTCCAGCAACATCGTCTGGAAAGGCTACAAAGTAACCGGCGAACACACCGGCACAGTTAAGTTGAAAAATGGCGCCCTGCAATTTGCTGATGGCAAACTCAGCGGGGGATCCTTCGAAGTAGATATGGCTTCGATCAACTGCGTTGACCTGGAAGGCGCTACAGCCGACAAATTGGTGGGCCACCTGAAAAGCGACGACTTTTTTGGCGTCCAAAAATTCCCGACCGCCAAGTTCGTCATTACGCGCGCCATTCCTACAGACTCCAAAGGCAACTACAAAATTATAGGAAACCTGACGATCAAGGAGACGACCAAAGAGGTCAAGTTCCAAGCGAACCTTACAGAAGCCAATGGTCAGGCAACTGCCACAGGCAAGATCACCATTGACCGCTCCGAGTATAATGTCCGTTACGGCTCAGGCTCATTTTTCGACAATCTGGGCGACAAAACCATCTATGACGAGTTTGACCTCAACGTTACGTTGGTTGCCAAAAAATAACCGCCAAAACACATTAAAATGATCGCCCGCCCGATGAACTCGTTTCATCGGGCGGTTTTTGTTTGGGATTTGCACTACCTTCGTCCCCCTCAATTTTCATGTCTTTGTACAATTTGGAACGGTTTTGACGTTTTTGGGGAAACGATTCAATTATCGGTCAAAATATACTTGTCGTATGCTTCGCGTTGTTTTTTTTGCCTGCACGGTGGCTGTTCTGCTCGGTTTAGCGGCCTTTCGGTCGGGTGGCCCGATGTTTCTGGAAATGACTCTTCCAGCAAACTCCACTTTGGCCCATGCCTCCCTGAAACAGGAGCCATGGACACGACTCATCGAGGCGACCAATGTCGGCCAACCTGCTTCAGATGTTGAAAGCGGGCTGCGCGTTTTGATGCTGAATGCTACCTCGTATGATAGCGCTTATGTAACCAAAATGAAGAGCCTTATTGCCAAGCAGTTCCCAGGTGCCACACTAACCGATTGTTGGGACATGAACCCCCAGAATCTTGCACAACTTCTGGCATCGCATCACATCGCTGTGGTCACATATCCTGCCAAAGGTTCCAGCCAGCAGGTTCGCGCTCTTGGAAAAACTTTGAAACAATTCGTGCAACAGGGCGGGTCGGTTGTTTTCAGCGGAACGGACCAGTTTGGCATCCTACAACACTATGGTTTGTTCGACTTGGATTTCGGGTATTTCTGTTCCGGAATGGAGGTGCATGAAGATGATCTCGACCACCCAATTCTGACAGGAACTCCTCACGATTTTTTTCTGGCAAACTACGTTTATCCGCTTGACATCTCGGACCCCGGTTTCGTCGTATTGGCCGCAATTCATGGATACCCGGCAGCAGGAGTGAAAATTATTGGAAACGGGAAAGTGGTTTACTTAGGCATGGAATACTACTATGACGAACCGGTGTCCTCGCTTATCCTTGAAAATACGCTCCGCTGGCTGACTCCTCCGGAACTGAAATCTGTGGCAGCTACGGTTACCACCCAGGACAACAATTGGAATCCCCGCGCCGGGCGACGCAGTGAGGAGCGGTTGTACGCCGGAAGCGGTAACCAAGCCCCAGCCGTCAGCGGCCCTCAGTTCGAAATCAGACTGTTCCCAAACCCATATTATGAGAAAGGTACGCTCGATATCAGTCTGGAGAAGTCTGCCCCGGTGTATGTAGAAATGACAAATGAAGCCGGAGGCCTTGTTTCGGTACTTTTACCCTATCGCACCCTGAACCAAGGGTTTTACCGTTTGGAATTGCCCAACCTTCCGACTGGCATTTACTTCGTAAAATGCCAGATAGGGGACCAGGTTTCGGTCAAAAAGGTCGTGAAGACCGCCTCAAAATAACGGCAACCTGAACACAAGTCTGATGACTTGTGCGGGCGAACTTTTTTGCGAAATTATTTATCGCCCTTCGATTTCTTTTTCTCCTCCTGAAACCTCATAATATCTTCCATCACTTCGCCTAATTTCTCGGCGCCGATCCGTTTCATCAAGATCTCGTGCTTGCGATCCAGAACAAAAATTTGCGGCGTGGATTGCACATCGTAAAGGGTCTTGTAGCGGCTCTGGATGTACGGGTCATAACTGTTCAAGAACAACAAATCGCTGAACTCCTTTTCTTCCAAACCCTTCCAGCAGGAGTCTTTTACTTTTTCAAACGTATTGGAATCTTCTTTTGCAGTGACAACCGCGGTACAGACGGCAAAGACCTTCACCCCCCGGTCTTTGAATTTTTTCGCAAACTCAACCATAGATGGAGCCGCTTTTTTGCAATGACTGCAATCCGGCGCCCAGAAAAACAATACCGTGTAGTCGGCATCCACATCCCAGAGTGCCGTGGGGCGGTCATTTCGGTCTTTAACAATGATGTTCGGCGCAATTTTGCCGATCAGGATAGGCTCGAGCCGGCGGGCGTTGTCGCATATCTTTTCAAGGTCCTCTGCTTTCACCCAGGGTGCGCCACCATTGCAGTAGTAGCGTTGCGCCAAATGCACATAGCACGCATCCATACCCACGATGGTTGACTTGGCAAACATGTTCAGGTAGTGGATTAGGTAAAATTTGTACGTCTCCGAAGAGTTTTTCATTTTTTCGATGACCAGGTCTACGGCCAAACTAATGCTGTCCGGGTGTTGCGGCACAACCTTGTTGATGAAATTGTCCACTTTGGGATGCAATACCGGGCTGCGCAGGAGACAGGGGTCGGCAATGTCAATGTTGTCAAAATAATGAGCGCGATACCAGTAGTATTTCTTGAGTTGAATCTCCTTGGCATCCTTGCCCTCGAACTCGGGAATCTCTGGCTCGAGCGAACTTTTGATGATTCTAGCGGTAAGCAGCGTTGGGTTTTTTGCAAGGAGATCATTTTGATACTTGCGAACCTGCTTATCCAATTCCCCGCTTTCCCTAACGAGGCGTAGCGAATCGGCCTCGCTGCCGTTGGTCCGTGCTAGTTTCGCTCGTATTGTGTCCGCCTCCACGCGCATCTTGTTCAAAAAGCCCAGGTATTCGTAAAAAATCTTGTTTTCGTCACTTCCTTTAATTTTCATCTTGCCTACGGCATCCTTCGCATCGGTATGCATCGAAAAATCCTGGTCGTCTTCGGTGAGCAACAATTGAATAAACGCGTTGTCAGGCTTCAGCACGAACAGGTACACGCCACAGGGCAAAAGCGTATCGGCCGTAAAAGCGAAATACCCGTCCGGGCCGACTTTGACGGTGTCTTTCACATACTGTTTGTCCCCGAAATGGAAACCGAGCACGAGTGTGTCGTGCTCATAATTGTCCAGTTTGATTCGGAGGTTGTGGCCTTTTTGGGCTTGAGCGGAAAAGTTGAAAAGGGAAAGAAAGATGGATAAAGCACAAAAACGAGCGGTCATGGTGCAGCAGGTTGTTTGAATGTTGAATGTGGTTGTCAGATGGCTGGTTGATGGTTTTTCGGGATCAAAGGTTGTACTGTTTGATTTTTCGGTACAGCGTGCGCTCTGATATTTTCAATTCCTCGGCTGCTTCTTTCCGTCGGCCATGGTATTTTTTCAGGGCGCGGCGAATGGCTTCTTTTTCAATTTCATCCATCGCCAATGGAGCGTCTTCCACGTCGGAGCGGTCGAACGACCCCGGCGGTTTGGACGGCTCGATGATGATCGGGGTCACACGCACGTTTGCTTCGTTTTCTTCCGGCATACCTTCTGAACGCGCCGAAAAGTCGGTTCTCGTACTGCCATAAGTATGCTCGGAAAACGATGGCTGTAGGCGCCGCAGGTTGCCAATGTCGGAAATCTGGAGGTTATTGCTCTGGATCAGTTCAAACACAAGGCCCTTCAAGTCGTTCAGGTCGTTTTTCATGTCCACGAGCAACTTGTAGAAGATTTCCCGTTCCTGAAATTCGCTGCCTTTCGTGCCGCCCGAACCGTTGCGATCTGCTGGCACAGGCAGGTTCCGAGCGAACATCTGTGGCATTTGGCGCTGCAGCGCATCGGCGCTGATTTCGCGGTCTTCGGACAGGACGGACAGTTGCTCGGCCACATTTTTCAGTTCGCGGATGTTGCCCGGCCAGCGGTAGGTTTCAAGGATAAACTGCGCGTTGTCGTCGAGGCGGACAGGTTGCATCCGGTACTTCTCGGCAAAATCGTGGGCAAATTTTCGAAACAGCACCAGAATATCCTCCCGACGGTCTTTCAGCGCTGGCACCCGGATGGGCACCGTGCTGAGGCGGTAGTACAGGTCTTCACGGAACTTGCCCTTACGCACGCGCTCTTCGAGGTCCACATTGGTAGCGGCAATGACGCGCACATCCGTGCGCAGCACCTTGGAAGAGCCGACGCGGATAAACTCGCCGGACTCCAGCATCCGCAACAGGTAGGCTTGCGTGTCGAGCGGCATTTCGGCGATCTCGTCGAGGAAAATAGTGCCGCCGTTCACGGTTTCGAAGTAGCCCTTGCGGTCGTTTACCGCGCCGGTGAACGCGCCTTTTTCGTGGCCGAAGAGTTCGGAATTTATCGTGCCCTCCGGTATGGCCCCGCAGTTGACGGCGATAAATTCATTGTGCTTCCGGGCGCTCAGGGCATGTATGATCTTGGAAAACACTTCCTTGCCCACGCCGCTCTCGCCGGTGATGAGCACGGTCAGGTCGGTAGGCGCCACCCGCACGGCCGTCTCGAGGGCGGCATCCAGCAAATGGGATGTGCCGACGATGCCGAAGCGTTGTTTTATGGATAGGAGGTTGGACATTTGCGATTTTAGTTAAACTATCTCCCCCAACAACGTCGCACTGGTACAGTCTTTCACCCGCACCTGCACACAATCCCCCGGCTTCAGCCCTGGTTTTTTCGGAAACACTACCATCTTGTTCTGCGTATTGCGCCCGCAAAAATCCTGGTCCGATTTGCGGGAGTTGCCCTCGATGAGCACCTCGAACACCTTGCCGATATCGGCCTGGTTGTGGCGCAGGCTCACGGCGGTTTGCAGGCGGATGATCTCGTTCAGGCGGCGTTTTTTGACTTCCTCGGGAATATCGTCTGGGTATTTGCGGGCGGCCAGCGTACCTGGCCGTTCGGAGTAGAAAAACATGTACGACATGGAAAAGTTGGCCCACTCCACGATGCTGAGTGTGTCCTGGTGCTCTTCCTCGGTTTCGGAACAAAAGCCGGTGATGATGTCGCTCGACACTGCCGCCTCGGGCAGAATGCGGCGGATGGCGCGGATACGGTCTTCATACCAGGGGCGGTCGTAGGTGCGATTCATCATTTCCAGCACGCGGCTGTTGCCCGACTGCACCGGCAGGTGGATATACTTGCAGATGTTGTCATGCCGGGCCATGACGTGCAGCACCTCATCGGTCATGTCCTTGGGGTGGCTGGTGCTGAAGCGTACGCGCAGTTTCGGGTGTACCCGCGCGGTCATTTCCAGCAGGTTGGCAAAATTCACGCGCTCGCCGGTTTCGGGATTTTCCCACTTGTACGAATCCACGTTTTGCCCCAGCAGCGTCACTTCGCGGTAGCCGTTTTGGAACAAATCCGTTGCCTCGGACACGATGCTGTACGGGTCGCGGGAGCGCTCGCGGCCGCGGGTGAACGGCACCACGCAGAACGAGCACATATTGTCGCAGCCGCGCATGATGGAAATGAACGCCGTGATGCCGTTGCTCTCCAGCCGCACCGGGCTGATGTCGGCGTAGGTTTCCTCGCGGCTGAGCAGCACGTTCACCATGCGCTGGCCGTCCTCGGCGCCGCCGATCAGGTTTGGCAGGTCGCGGTAGGCATCAGGGCCGACCACGATGTCCACGAGTTTTTCCTCTTCGAGAAATTTCTTTTTCAGGCGTTCGGCCATGCAGCCGAGCACGCCGACTACTGTGCCGGGGCGCTGCATCTTGATGCTCTCAAAAAAACGCAGGCGCTTGCGCACCGTTTCCTCGGCTTTTTCGCGGATGGAGCAGGTATTGATCAGGATCAGATCGCTTTCCTCCACGTTGCGGGTGGGGGAGTAGCCGACTTCGTTCAGGATGGACGCCACGATCTCCGAATCGCTGAAATTCATCTGACAGCCGTAGCTCTCGATGTAAAATTTCCGCCCGCCCGGCGTCTCGGATTCCCGCCAGTGTTCCTTGAACAGCACGTTGCCTTGCTTTGCCTCGTCTATGGTTTTGATGCCCTCCAGTGTCGGGTTGTTGTCGTACATATTTTGTGCTTCGATTTGCGGGGGCAAATGTAGGGTGTTTTGGGGAAGAAAATGACAAAATGGCAGGTTATTCTATCTTCTCCAGCGCCGCCACAATCAACCGCTCCACCGCCCTGCCCGTATCCTTGCTGAACTGCCCCAGTGCCCGGTTGGCGATGACCGCGCTCAGGGAAATGGCCCTGTGGCCGAGCAACTGACTCAGACCGAACATCGCTGCCGTTTCCATTTCAAGGTTCAAAATCCGGGTGTTGCCAAAATTGAATTGTTGAAGCAGGTCGAGGTAGCCGGGCAGCCGCACGGGCGCTCGCAGTTGCCGACCCTGCGGACCGTAAAACCCGGGGTTTGTGGCCGTAAATCCCTGAAAAAAGCCCTTCGAAAACTGTTCGACCAACGTCGGGTCGGCAGGCGCGAAGTACGGCGCAAGCGGAAACGACCACGCATCGCCAAAATGAGCACGCAAGGCATCGGTCACCGGGTGCTGCTGCTGGTCGGGCGCCGAGTAAAACTGCAGCAACCCATCGAGACCTATACCGCCGGTGGAGGCCACGAGCCCGTCCACCGGAATCTCGGCCTGCAAACCGCCTGCCGTGCCGAGCCGGATCAGGGTCAGCGGGGTGGGGGAAGGCTTGGGCTGGCGGGTACCGAAATCAATGTTGAACAGGGCGTCCAGTTCGTTCATCACGATGTCAATGTTGTCCGGGCCGATACCGGAGGAGATGACGCTCAGGCGCTGCTTCCCGAGCCAACCTGTGTGCGTGACAAATTCGCGTTTTCGGACGCGGTGCTCTACTCGGTCAAAGTGGCGGCTCACTTTGGCCACGCGGTCCTGATCGCCTACCGTGATGATGAGCGGCGCGACTTGTTCGGGCAGCAGGTTCAGGTGGTAAATGCTGCCGTCCTTGTTCAGGATGAGTTCAGATTCCCGGATCTTCATGGTAGGCTGAATTTTGTGTAAGCGATTTTTCGGCGTGAAAATACGAGGTGTTTTGCCGTTCCTTTGTACCATATTTGTCCGGCAATTCAACCGCCGTTTGAGCGAACCAAAATACGACAGGGCATGAAAAAGAAAAACGACCTCTCTTTGCAGGAAGCCATGCAGGACATGCTGCGCGAGTATCGCCTTGCACCGCAGCTCAACGAGACGCGCGTCAAGATGCTCTGGGGAAAGCTCATGGGGAAAACCATCTCGACCTACACGTCCGACATTCAGGTGCGCAAAAACGTGCTTTATCTGACTATCCTCTCCGCGCCGCTCAAGCACGAACTGTCGTACGCCAAGGACAAGATCAAATCTCTGTTGAACGACGAAATGGGGGAGGAATTCCTGAAAGATGTTGTCATTCGATGAAGTGGTTTCGGGTTAGGTGGTTTCTGGTTGATCGGTGCCAAACCGAAACCCGAAACCACCTAACCCGAAACCTAAGAAAGAAAGCGCCGTACTTCCTCTTGCAATTCAGGAAAAAACTGGTCAAAATTTTCCGAAAAGGCGTCAATTTCATTAAAAAAGAAAGGGATTAGCGTGTTGAGCGGAAGCCCTTCGGGCAAACGCCTGCCGAACATGCTCAGCACCCATTCCAGTCCGGATCGGCTGCGATACCCATCCAAAAAGCGACCATCCCGCATCTGAGGCCATCTTCGTTGGAGTGAAGCGGGCATCCGTTCGAAGTGGTTGTCCAACCCTTGGTAGGCCCACTCCGCGAATTCTTCAAACTGGATCGGCGCATATTTTTCCCAATGGCGGCACAGCAGATGGTCGTACAAAATGTCCACCACCGGCGCGGCGTAACGTTTCGCATACGGCCGAATCCGCGCCACACTTTCCCGAACGGCGGCATGGTTGTCCGTGAACGCGTCAATGGTGCGGTGCAACAGGATACCGCGTTGAACCTCCCGCTGATACTGCTCCCACGAACGGCCCTTGACATAGTCGCCGATGAAATTCCCGATAAGCACGTCCGTGTCGGGGTAGGAGAGGAGGCAATGCGCGGTGTGGTTCATTTTTCTGGTGTTGCGGTGGAAATGGCTTGTTTGCTATGGGCGCAGGCTGCAAACTTCTGAAATGTTGGTTTACCTTTGCGCCCGCTTCAATCAAAAGTGCCGTCAGCATGACAACCAGAGTAAAAATTTGTTGCATCAGCAATGAAAACGAAGCCCGCGCAGCCATCGCTGCCGGGGCCTCGGCTTTGGGGCTTGTGGGGCCAATGCCCAGCGGGCCAGGCGTGATCGGCGACGCGCAAATCGCCGCCATTGCCCGCAAGGCGCCACCGGGCGTGTCCACGTTTTTGTTGACGAGCGAAACAGTTGCGACAGGAATCATCGAACACGTCAAACGCGTGCAAACCAGTACGGTTCAGATCGTGGATCGGGTGTCGGCCTCCGTGTACGCCGCCATTCGCTCGGCATTGCCGGCGATGAAAATCGTGCAGGTCGTGCATGTGTTGGACGAGGCATCTGTGGACGAGGCCCTGTCGGTGGCCCCGCTCGTGGATGCGCTTTTGCTGGACAGCGGCAACCCGAATCTTCCGACCAAAGAACTCGGCGGTACCGGTCGCATACACGATTGGCGGCTCAGCCGCAGCATTCGCGAGCAAACCAAGGTGCCGGTATATTTGGCCGGAGGCCTGAATCCCGACAACGCCCGGGCTGCCATCGAAGCAGTCGCGCCCTTCGGCCTCGATCTGTGCAGCGGCGTCCGTACCAATGGACAACTCGACCCCTCCAAATTAGACAAATTTTTTCATGCCCTCCGCGGATGAATCCGTTGGCTGAAATCGAATCAATCGCATCAATCGAACTAATCGAATCAAGAACAAATGGCTCTTCAGTGCGGCATCGTCGGCTTGCCCAACGTCGGCAAATCCACCCTTTTCAACGCCCTAACCAGCGGCAAGGCCCTTGCGGCCAACTATCCTTTTGCTACAAAGGACCCCAACGTGGGCATCATCACAGTGCCTGATGCACGGCTGGACAAACTTGCTGAACTGGTAATTCCCCAGCGGACCGTTCCCACTACGGTCGAAATAGTGGACATCGCAGGCCTGATCAAGGGCGCGAGCAAAGGAGAGGGCCTCGGCAACCAGTTTTTGGCCAATATCCGCGAGGTGGATGCTATCGTGCATGTGATACGTTGTTTCGACGACGACAATGTGGTGCACGTGGACGGCGACATAAACCCCGTGCGCGACAAGGAGATCATTGACTTCGAACTGGGGCTCAAGGACCTCGAAACCGTGGAAAAGCGCATGGACAAAGTCGCCCGCGCCGCCAAGGCGGGCAACAAAGAAGAACTGCGCAACCTCGACATCCTCACAACCGTGAAGCAACATCTCGAAAGCGGCAAGCCCGCCCGTGAACTGCTTGCGGGAATGGACGAGGATGGCAAACTACTCATCACCAAAGAATTGTCGCTGCTCACGTCAAAACCCACGCTGTACGTCTGCAACGTGGACGAAGCCGCTGCCTTGGCCGGAAACGCCCATTCGGAAGCCCTGCGCAAAGCCGTAGCCAACGAAAACGCCGAGGTGATTTTGATCTGTGCCAGCATCGAAGCGCAAATTGCCGAAATGGATTCTGCCGAGGAGCGCGAAGAGTTTCTGGAAATGATGGGCCTGAAAGAGCCCGGCAAAAACCTGCTCATCCGCCATTGCTACTCCCTGCTCAACCTCATCACGTATTTCACCGCCGGCGAAAAAGAGGTGCGGGCCTGGACGGTACGCAAAGGTGCCAAAGCGCCCGAGGCAGCCGGGGTGATCCACTCTGACTTTGAAAAAGGTTTCATTCGCGCCGAGGTCATCAAGTACGAAGATTTCCTTCGCTACGGCTCGGAGGCCAAAGTCAAGGAGGCAGGCAAAATGGCCGTCGAGGGGAAGGAATACGTGGTGACCGACGGCGACATCATGCACTTCCGGTTCAACGTGTAAGAGGGAAAATGTCACAGAGGCTCACTTCCCCTTTTTCATCTTTTTTGACATGCCCTTGGGAAACAACCCGGACTTGGCGCCTTTGGACTTCTTGATGTTGCCCTTGTTATCCACCGGTGCGCGCAGGCTTTCGTTGGCCTGACAGCCGGACTTGGTGCTGCAGGCCGGAGCCAGCGCGCCCACAGCAAAAAAAAGGAAGCAGATCAGGGCGGCAAAGCGGTACTTGCTCATGGTATTCGTATTTTTTTCAAGCGTGTGTTATTCTATTTCGATCCATTTGTCGCCGACGGGGTAGATCACGGCGCTATTTGGGCGTTTTCCTTTTAAATGGGCCTCGACGTGCCACTGTTGCATCTTGAAGGCATAACGCTCGTTTTCGTAATCCGTTGCGCCGATGCCGTTGCGCCACCACCAGTTGCCGTCCTGTTTGAACCCCACCTTGTACACCAAGCCGGTGCTGTCTTTCTCCGCAGTGGTCGCATAGGTTGGGGCCACCACGTTGAATTGCACCACTTCCCACATGTTGCCCTGAAACGGCTTGCCGCGCCGAAGTTCCAGCGCTTCGTTGAACCCGTTGATTTGCCCGATGATGCGGAACATGAACACCCCGAGGTAGTTGTCAGGCGAAGCCAGGATAATGACCTCGTCGCGGTCGTACCAACGAAAATCCTCGACCAAGCCTGCGCAAATTTTTTCCGATTCGATCCAGCAGCGGTTGATGTTCAACAAAAACCATGCGGAAACAACGATGTAGCCTACGATTATTGCCCGAAAGAACATTTTTGGCAAAAACGACAGCAGCAACAACAGTCCCAGCCAGCCGAAGCCGTTGGCGAAATACCCGTAACGGTCGTTTTCGGAATATTGCAGGGCGTAGAAGTACAGGTTGGACACTGGCAGCAGCGCCACGAAAAACCAAGAAAACGCCGCGCCGGCCCATCGAAGCCGCTCGTTCAGGCGGCGGAAAAAAAGCAGCCAAACGACGGCGGCCAGCAGCACGATACCGGTGCCCAGCCAGAACGGCCATCCATCGGCCAAGCGCTCGAACAGTGGCGCCTTCCAGTTGTGCTCCCAGTCGCGCGCAAACGCGAATTGTTTGACGGTGTACCGCAACATATTGGCCGTCATGTATTGCGGATCCATGTTCAGGTGCGTGTCCGCGCCGTAGTGCCCCACCCAGTCACCGATTTTGATCTTGTTCAGCAAAAAATACATGGCCCACAAACCCACTTGGGGAATGAACAAGCGCCCGAGCAGTAATGGCGACAGCGGCATTTTTTGCGAAAAAAACCAAACCAGTACAAGCGTCAGCAAAAGCACCGGAATAACTAACGACCACTCAAAGGTGAATAAAGCCAGCAGAACCAGCAGATGGGTTTGCCATAGGACGAACTTGCGCGGCACGGTCAGGTAATCGAGCGTGCGGTGCATGGCCAGGAGTGCGAACAACAGCGCTAGCAAGTAATGCAGGCATACCCGCCAGACCACCACCTCGGCAGCGTATGGCGACAGCAGGAACAGGGCCCCGGTAGCCAAACCGATAATTATTTGCTGAATCGTCGGCATTCCCAGCGGCAAACGCAGCACCAAGCGGGCCAGCAGCCAGGCGTTCAATCCGTGCAAAAAGCCGAAAACCCAGTACCAGACCGGCGAGTTGGCGCCGAAAAGCCAGTAAAGCGCATAGTTGCCGAAGTGCAAGACAGGATGCAGGCCTGGATAGCCGAAACTGCCCGGCACTCCCGCCCAGCCGTCGCGGTTGTAGGCGTATTGCCAGCCAAGCCAGTCCATCACAAACCCGGCATGGCGGGTTGGCCAGTACACGGCCAGTGCAAGTACGACAAAAAACAAAGCACCAGGCCATCGTTTGATGCCTTGGGAAAGGTAGTCGAGTTGTTTTTCAAACTGTTCGTCCATATCGGGTTTAGTCCAGATTCTCCAAAATGGGCTGACGCAGCACCCGAACGTCGCCGCGCAGACCGTTTTTTTCTTCGACAAAAATACCCTGCCAGGATTGGGAGCAGGCGTTGTGCAGTCGGCAACCATCGAGCCAGAGCACACCACCGGGTTGCACGACAATTCGGCCGCCCGGCGGAAGCGAAACGCGGCAACTCAGCCGGAGGCTGCCTCCCGGGGCGATGGTCAGGTGCCCTTCGAGATCGCGGGCGCCCGTCCAGGCTACCGTATCGGCGATGATAATTTCCCGATCCTGGTGCAAGGTACACCACTCGGGCACGAGGCAATTCCGAACGGGGCTTCTTTCATTGGAAAAAATTGCATGCACCTTGCCGATCTGGCAGGGCGACAGCGCCAGTTGGTAGGCGTTGTAGTCCATCATGTTGTTGGTAGCCTGCTCGTTGCAGGGTGGATGGGGCGTCCAGTCCCAGCATTTGTTGGGGTGGTCGTTTGTGTCGGGGCAGCCGTCGTACGACCAGGCATGACTGAGACCGAGTATGTGCCCGATTTCGTGGTTGAGCAGCCCGTCGAAACTACGCGGCCCCTCGCTGCTTTCCAGTACGCCAGCCATTTTGAGCGAAGTGCCCAGCGCTATTCCCTGGCCGTTGGCCCGGTAGGTCGGCGAACGCATGCTGTCGGGGTGGTGGGTCAGCAGGAAAATATTGACGATGGAGTCTGTGCCGATGCCGTATTTGTCCACGACGCTGCGGGTGTGGTTGTTCTGGTTTTTGCCCATGGACACGAAATGGCACAACGCGTCGTCGTAGTGAAAATAAATGCCTTCGTCGCCGAGAATGTCGGGCTGCGGGGTCAGTTGGTAGCGAAAAAGTTTGGGCAAAACAGGCGTGCCCCAGGGCGAGCGCCAGTTGAACGCGTTGGTGTCGAGTTCGGCATTGGCGAGCCGGAGCAGTTCGCGCACAAAAATCAAAACGGAGTCTTTGGGCCGGTGTGCCGTGCCTGCGGCATTGTCCAGTACGTGCACGTTCACCCGCAGGGTTCGCGGACGCAGATGATCGGGATGTGCCGGATCGGGGACATAGCCTTCCCAACTATTGCAAGGACTTGCAGCCAAAGCCCGTTGCGTGGGCGCCATTGCATCCGGCGCTACTAGAAGGACAAACCGTTCGGTTCGCAGTCTCGGGGTGCATGCCGCCCCAAGCAGTGCAGCCAGGATCAAGACCCGAAAAATGCCTGAGAAAAGTTCCGGCATAAAAAGGAGATTAACCGCCGAAGGCCTCTTTCCAGGCGAGCATACCGCCCACGAGGTTGCGCACCTTGGAAAAGCCTTGTGCCTGCAAGAGCGCTTGAGCCATTCCACTCCGGGCGCCGGAGCGACAATACACCACGACCTCGTCGTTTTTGTGGTTCTCGAGTTCCCATGCCCGATTCATGACTTCGCCAACCGGGATCAGCCGGCCACCGATGTTGAATTCCTCATGTTCCCAGGGTTCGCGCACGTCCACGAGGGTGAACGTTTCGCCGGATTCGAGTTTTTGTTTGAGTTCGTGTACGGATATGTAGTCCATCGGATAGGTGTGTGGCGCGGCTGAGCACTGCGCGATGTTTTTTTTGTGTAGCAAAGGTAGGCAGGCGGATGTTGTGTGGCGGTTGCATTTTTTGAAAAAAACGTCCGCTCTGCTTTTGTCTACACCCTGCATAAAGTTTTGGCCTACGGTATGCACACATTTCCTCTCCCAAAATCACCGCCCGCAGACAATTGTCCGAAGCTGCTCGAACCAGGTGGTGCCGAGCATGGCTTTGATCCGGTTGAAATCCTTGCATGCGTCTTCCCGGCGGTCGAGGCCCAGAAGCGTCGAAGCGCGGTAGTACATCAGTTCCGTGTTGTTGGGCTGAAGCGCCAACGCCTGATTCCACTTTTCGAGGGCTTTTTCCGGCTCGTTTTGATCGGCCAAAAGCCCAGCCTCATTAGCCAGCAGCATGGCGTTGTCAAAATCTGCGTTCGCTTTTTGGCAGCCCGGTCGGTCGGATTTGAACAACGCCCGTAGCGGCATGGTCGTAGAAACGGGCCGCCCTTGATAGACAGCAGGAACCCACTGCCCCGTCATTTGATTGCCGAGGCGAATGGTCTCCCATTGGAAATCCAGCCCCAATGCACTGAAATCCACCTGGTTTTCGATTTCTGTACGGCCATTGGAGCGGATGATGAGCGCCAGTTCGATGACGCCGGTTTTGCAGCTGTCCAAATACTCGGCGGGATAGCGCAGGTTGTTGACCACGAACGACATCAGCCCCTCTTCGCCGGTTTTGAAGGTGGGCAGCGAGTCCGTCACGACGTAGATCGTGTCGCCCGTTTCCCGAAGGTAGTAGGGGAGGGACTCCTGCAGTCGAAACCGGATGGGCAATGCTTGCCGCATTCGCACGGGCTTGCCGGCACGTTGCGCGGGAATCCAACGGAGTCCAGCGGAGTCGAGCGCGCCGAGCACCCTGACGGCCTCGGCCCCGCAACCACCTCCGATGTCTTTCAGAATACGGATGTCGGAAATCCGTCCGTTCGTTTCGACTATGAATGACGCGACGACGGTTCCTTCCATGTTTCCCTGCCGGGCCTCCTCCGGGTAGCGGATGTTTTTGGTGACCACGGACAGCAACTGGGCATCGGCGCAGCGGCGGATGCTGTCCTCCGTCCAGCCCGGATGGAGCTCGGGTTGGCAACGGGCGAGCAGCGGAAGCGGCATACGTTCGGCCACTTCGTAGATGGTCGTGTCAGGTACCTGAGCGTTCAGTTGACATGTCAGGCAACCTAAAAACAGTACTTGGGCAATATATTTTCTCATAATCTCAGTTTTGGCGGGCAAAGGTAAACGGGCGTTCGCGGAAATAAAAAAGGCCTCGTCCGCTGCGACGAGGCCAGTTGTTTTACCATTAGTACGGGTTTTGCTTGATGTCGCATCAGCCCGAACAAAGAAATCGAAATTCAACGGGTGCCAGCCACTCGAATGGTTCCGTTCTTGATTTGGATGGTAACAGTAGTTTGCATACGCACTGCAGTTTGATGAAAAAATCGGTTTAACGTTTTCAAACATGAACCGGCAGTTGAGGAGGGACGAGGCTAAGGTACGGCCATTCTCGTTTTTTGCAAGTAAGTGCTGCCCAGATTTTTTCCACATCGAAGTTTCCTATTTTTGCCAGTCCAATTTTCAGATTCACCTGTCTTCTTTATGAAAAACCTCCTCATCATCGGCGCAGGCCGTTCGGCAACTGTGCTGATTGACTACATTCTTGAACAGGCACGGAAGCACAACTTTTTTATCACTGTTGCAGATGCCGATGTAGCACTTGCTCAGAAAAAAACGGGCGATCACCCGCACGGGCGCGCCGTTTGGCTGGATGCGTCCAAGCCCAACGACCGCCGCGACATCATCTCCCGGCACGACGTGGTCGTGTCCATGTTGCCCCCGCAAATGCACTTGGAGGTGGCGATGGACTGCATCGCATTGGGTAAACATTTGGTCACAGCCAGTTATGTGTCCAAGCAGGTGTACCGCTTGGGCGACGAGGCCCGGCAGCGCGCGCTCGTGTTCATGAACGAGCTCGGCCTCGATCCCGGAATTGACCACATGAGCGCCATGCAGCGCATCAACGAAATACGCGCAAAAGGCGGCAAGATCACGGCTTTTCACTCGTACACTGGGGGATTGGTGGCCCCGGAAAGCGACGACAACCCCTGGCACTACAAGTTCAGTTGGAACCCGCGCAACGTGGTGCTGGCCGGCCAGGGCACTGCGCAGTTCCTCGAAGACGGCAAACTGAAATACATCCCGTACAGGCGTCTTTTCCGCCAATACCGCTTGGTCAAGGTGCCAGGTATGGGCGCTTGGGAGGTGTACGCCAACCGCGATTCCCTGTTATACCGGGAGGCTTATGGACTGGCCAACATCAAAACACTTTTTCGCGGCACGATCCGGCACAGGGGTTTTTGCGATGCCTGGAACGCGCTGGTGCGCATCGGACTCACCGATGCCACGTTTCCGATCGTGGATTCCGACAAACTGACCTACCACGATTTGATGGAGGCGTTTCTCGGTATCAGCCAACACACCGGCTCCGTGCGCGACCGTATGGCCAAACTGATCGAATGCGATCCCGATGGACCGGTCATGCAAAAGTTGGATTGGCTTGGCTTGTTCAGCAAGCGCCGAATCAAGGTGAAAGATGCCACACCGGCGCTTATTTTGGAGCAGTTGCTGCTCGAAAAATGGGCGCTTCTGCCCGAGGACAAGGACATGGTCATCATGCAGCACGAGTTCGAGTACGAGTTGGATGGCCGGGAACGCAAACTGACCTCCACGCTCGTGATGAAGGGCAACGACGGCACCGACACGGCCATGTCCCGCCTGGTGGGCTTGCCCCTCGGTATTTTTGTCAAACTGCTCATGCTCGGCAAAATATCCACCACGGGGGTCGGCATTCCGACCATGCCAGAGGTGTACGAGCCGGTGATGCAGGAGTTGGAGTCGTTGGGGGTGCGGTTTGTAGAGCATGAGGAATGACGGCATCTATGCCATCCCCAACATCTCCACTACCACCGCATTCAGCCGGTCAATAGCCATCCCCAGTTCCCAGGCTTCCCGGTTGCGTGACTCCACATAGTTGGAAATACTTCGAACGGCCACAAACGGCACATCTGCCATGAGGCATGCGTGAAAAAACGCTGCGCTCTCCATGGTCTCCACTTGTGCGTCGGGGTATTTTTTTTGCACGGCCTCGATGGACGGCGCATACCCATGGACGCGGTTGACGGTCAAGCCCTGCACCAGCGGCAGAAATGCCGACTGTTCCGCCATGGGGTTGCGCAGCAACCTTTGTTGGAAAGGCGGCTCATCGGGCGCGACCAGTCCCAGTTCGAACAAATCCGTGAACCGGCCATCGGCTTCTTCCACTCCGAGGTCGCCAAAACAGTCTGTGGCGATCTGCACCACGTCGCCCAAGTTCAGCGCCCGGTCGAAGGCGCCGGCAATACCGGCGTTGAGCGCCCAGTCCGGGCGGTATTGGGCAAAATATCGCCCGAGGTGCCAGGCCGTCGCCGCCATACCGACTCCGGTGATCAGGGGGCGTACCCGGATGTGGTTTTTTTCAAAAGAACCGTCCTCGTGTTTTTGAAAATCTCGTTCCAGAAGGGCCAAGGTTGGGGCGACCTCGAACGGGGTGGCAGCGACGAGCAAAATATCCATGCTTTTTTCCCGTGAAAGTACAGGTTGCCACGGACAAACGCGCAAAACCTTGTTACCTTGTCCGCCTGAAAAAATGCCTTTATGCCCAGCGATTGGTTTGCGTCTTGGTTCGACTCGCCCTACTACCACATCCTGTATCAAAGCCACGACGACAGGGAAGCCCGCCATTTTATTGACAACTTGCTCATGGCGCTGAAACTTCCGCCCGATGCCCACATTCTTGACCTGGCCTGTGGCAAAGGCAGGCATGCCCGCTATTTGGCCGAAAAAGGATTTGATGTCACTGGCCTTGATATTTCACTGGCCAGCATTACGTTTGCTCGCCATTTCGAGCATGAACGTCTGGCGTTTTATCAGCACGATATGCGACTCCCGTTCCGAATCAATTACTTTGACGGAATCGTGAACGTGTTCACCAGTTTTGGTTATTTCGATACAGACGCGGATCACCTGCGCACGCTGCAAAATGTGGCGAAAGGACTCAAGCCGGGCGGCCTTTTTTTACTGGATTTTTTCAATTCGGAGTGGGTGCGGCAAAATCTGGTGCGCTATGAAGAAAAAACGTTGGACGGGATTTCGTTTCGGTTGCACAAGTCCGTTCGGGCCGGCAGGGTGTACAAACGGGTTGAATTCGAGACCGGTGGCAAAAAGTTTGAGTTCCGGGAACGGGTCCGCTTGTTCACAATTTCCGATTTTCGGGAAATGTTTCGGTCCGTCGGGCTGGAAACGGAACAAGTCTACGGCGGCTACGACCTCTCTGCGTTCGATCAAAGCCTTTCCAAACGCCTCATCATGATTGCAAAAAAAACGATTTGAAATGGCTTGGTGGCAAACACTCGACACGACGTTATTTTATTGGATCAACTCGGTCGGGAGCAATCCTATCTTTGATTTTCTGCTTCCTCTTTTTCGGGAGCGGTGGTTTTGGGCGCCGTTTTACCTGTTCATTCTGGCGTTTTCCCTGCAAAATTTTGGCCGACGCAAGGGGATGATCGTAGTGCTTGGTTTGGTGCTGGCCGTTGGTTTAGCCGATTACACGAGCAGCACATTGATCAAAAAAAATGTGCAACGCCTACGGCCTTGCAATGACCCGGCCGTTCGGTCATTGGTGGTCCAACGCGTGTCGTGCGGAAGCGGCTACAGTTTTACCTCCTCGCACGCGGCGAACCACTTTGCAGCAGCCGTCTTTCTCGGCATGGTATTGGGCGCTCGAATTCCGCGAATCGGGTTCGGCCTGCTGCTTTGGGCTGCGACAGTTGCATATTCGCAAGTGTACGTAGGCGTACACTATCCTGGCGATGTGCTGGGGGGCGCTTTATTGGGATCTGGTATTGGCTGGTGGGTGCTGGTCACGTTCCGAAGGCGCGGTTGGCTGCCATAGCGCGGATCAAGGTCTGTGCGAAACCAACCGTTGTGCGAGGTCTAGCATACGCCCGAGTACTGTTACATCCGGTACAGGAATGTCACGTTCCTGCTTTTCCTCGTTCACAGAAGCCGTTTCAAGCGATTGTTGAGTTTCGAGAGTGCTTGCGTGATAAGGAGAGCGGGAGCCCAGGTTGACATAAACAATAGAAAAAAGACTGAGCGCAAGGATACCGGCAATAACGTACTTGAGAGGTTGTTTTTGTTTCATGGCTCAAAAATTGATGCCCAAAGAAATACTTTAGCAGTTGAGTTGTCCGATTTGTTTTTGACGAACGTTCGGATTTTACTGACAAACAACTGACAAAAAAGGTTGCGGGTTTCGACAGGTTTTTTAAAAAAAAGTGAGCCTGAACGGTATTGCACCGGTCAGGCTCGTATCGTCAAACCAAAAATCAATCAGTATTATTTGCCGCCGATGCCGCCAGAACCGGCCGGTACGCTTGCCGGAACAGCGGTGTCTTTTACTTCGCCTTTGATGGTCAGCATGCGGGTCTCGGTGGCTTCGTTGGTGGTGATGGTAATCGTTTTAGTGAAAGCACCGGGGCGATTGGTGTCGTAGCGAACTTCGATGACGTTGCTTTCGCCGGGCATGCAGGGCTCTTTCGGGTAGCTCGGCACGGTGCAGCCGCAGGAGCCTTTGGCCGTTTTGATGATGAGCGGCTCGTTGCCGGTATTGGTAAATTTGAACTTGCGGAGCGGTTCGGAGCCTTTGTCAATTGTGCCGTAGTCAATCGTAGTGTTTTCGAAGGTCATGACAGGGCCGTTCACCGCTTGAGCGGAAGCGTAAAAGGTGCCAACAAGGGCAAAAGCGAGGATAGCGAGTACTTTTTTCATCGGAAGTAGAAATAGTTTGTGAAAATAAAAATTCTGTTCTCGTTGCTTGACGGCACAAAAGTAGGACGGCATCCAACACCGCCAAAGCGAGGCGCTGTTAACGATGTCCAAACAAAATCAAACCCTTTTTGAAGAGGAGGGAAATGCAGGAAAATCAACGTCTTGCGGCAAAAATCTGCTCATAAATGCGCTGCAAAAGACGCTTCTCGTCCGTGATGATTTCGGCGGCCCCTTCCAATTGCTGTTCGAAAGCGATCGGTTTCCCGAATGTGGTTTTCAAACCGTCGGGGAGCACGACGATTACTGCATATTTGTCGTCCTTCGGAACCAAGGACTTGGAATAAACAAAACCGCGCAAGGTGCCAAACTCCGAGTACGGGTAGCTGTCCAGTTTGATGACCACGCGCTGCCTGGAATGCACCTTGCCGCTGTTCGCAATAGGAAGCAAAAGGCGGCCGACGACCTTGTTGTTTTGTGGCGGTATGATGACGAGCAATTGCTGGCCTTGTCGAACATACTGTTTCTCCACAAAAAAATTGGCGTTGAGCGACACCTGCCCTTCGATCGGCGCCGTGACGAGGTAGGTCTGTTTCCACCGGTCCAGCGAAGCCTTCAGGCTGCTCAGCGATTGCCGTACGCGCCCAGCCGCCGTGAGCTCGCTTTCCTCCTCGTCAGAGGAGGCGTCGCTGCGGTTTTTGTTGAGGCTTGTGATTTCGTTCTGTTTCCGTAAAATGTTGTCCTCCAAGGCATCGAGTTGCCGCTCGAGGTCGTCCACGCGCTGGCGTTCTTTTTCCAGGTCGTTGCGGGAAATCCCGCCCGCGTCATAGAGCTCTCGTTGGCGCTGGTACAGTTCCTTGGCCGAAAGCAGTTGGGATTGCATGCGGCGTTCGGCCTTTTGGTCCACGGCGATACTTTGGTTCAGTTTCTCCACTTGCTGTTTTATGGCATCCATCCCGATGCGGACGGAGGAGCTCTTGCCGCTTTTTCCAAAACGGTAAATGTCCATCGCTTGTAGGAATACCGCATAGTCGGTTTGCAGCTCGCCGATTTCCAAGTCTGCCAAGGGCTGAATTTTTTCCAAGGAGTCCGGGACGCACCGAAGCCAATAATCCAGGTGCGTGCTCAATCGTTTGATATCCGCATATTGGGCCGAACTCTGTAACACTGCAAGTACGTGGCCTTCTTTGACATATTGGCTGTCGCGGGCAAAAAAACCGGCAATATGCCCATCCGTGCGCACAAAAACGTCAACGGAAGGCGCGGAAGGCGTTATCGTGATCCGTGCAGGCACCACATCCGGGTAGCTGATGATCGTGGCTACACCCAACAGCCCACCCACGCAGAGAAACACAACGAACGTGCCCCAGCGGACGAGCCAGCCGGGAGGTGTGCCGAGGATTTCCTGTACTTCCTCCGAACGCAATTCGATGTATTCGCGATCTTCCATAGTTACATGCCCAGTTCCAGTTGGTTTTTGACCAAATTGTAGTAGATGCCGCGCTTGTAGGTCAGTTCCTCATGGGTGCCCTGTTCCACCATTTCCCCTTTTTCCAAAACGATGATATTGTCTGCATTGCGCACGGTACTGAGTCTGTGCGCGACAATCACCACCGTTTTGTTCTGAAAAACCTGTTCCAGGTTGTGCATGATTACCCGCTCGTTGTACGCATCAAGCGCATTGGTGGCCTCATCGAAAAAGAGATAACGCGGGTTTTTGTATACGGCCCTTGCGATCAGGATGCGCTGGCGTTGGCCTTGGCTCAAGCCCACCCCGTCGGGGCCGATCTTGGTGTTGTAGCCAAGCGGCAACGTTTCGATGAACGACTGGATGTTGGCTACTTTGGCGGCATAGAGCAATTGCTGCCGATTGATGTTGTCTGTACCAAGTGCAATGTTCCGGGCAATGGTGTCGGAAAAAATAAACCCGTCCTGCATGACCACTCCGCAACGGTCGCGCCAGAGTTGATGGTCAATGTTGGACAAACTGATCTCGCCCAAACGAATAACGCCTTCGGTCGGGTTGTAAAAGTTGAGCATCAACTTGACCAATGTGGTCTTGCCACTGCCGCTGCTTCCTACGACAGCCGTGATTTTTCCTTCCGGGATTGCCAGGTGGATGTTCCGCAATACCCAAGGTTCGTGCGGGCCACCATATCGGAACGACAAGTTTTCCGCCGACAAGTCGCCATTATCCGGCAACACGGTCACCTTGGCCGCATCTTTCGGCTCCTCATCGGGCTTGAGATGTATCTCGTTCATGCGCTCCAGGCTGATCTTTGCCTCCTGAGCCGCGAGGATGAACTGCACCAAGGATTCCAGCGGCGCATTGGCATGTCCGATGATATACTGCACGGCCAGCATCATGCCGAGGGTCATGTCCCCGTTGATGACGGCGGTGGCGGCAGTGATCGAGATAAGGATGTTTTTCCCTTCGTTGATAAAAGCGGCGCCGGCGCGTTGCATCTGGTCGGTCGCCAAATAGTCCACGCTGATTCGAAAAAGTTTGGCCTGAATGCGCTCCCACGCCCAGCGTTTCTGGCGTTCGGCATTGTGGAGTTTGATTTCCTGCATCCCGTTGACCAACTGGATCAGGGCATTCTGGTTGTCGGCCATTTGCTCAAATCTACGGTAGTCGAGTGCGCGGCGACGTTGAAGAAAAACAGCCACCCACCCGAAGTAGAGCATCGCAGCGATGAAGAAAATGGCAAATATCCAGGTGTTGTAGAACAGGAGCACGATCCCGAAAACCAGCAAATTCACGACGGAAAACAACGTGACAAGGGAGGAGGAGGTCAAAAAACGCTCGACCCGTTCGTTGTCGTAGATGCGCTGAAGCAGGTCGCCCGTCATCTTGGAATCAAAAAACGCCATGGGCAGGCGCATCAGTTTGATCAAGAAGTCCGAGACGAGATTGATGTTCACGCGGGTGCCGATATGCAGCAGTATCCAGCCTCGAATAAACTCCACGGCCACTTGGCTGAAAAACAGCATGCTCTGCGCCGCGAGGATGAGGTAGACGAAATTCAGGTCGTTGAGTTGCACGCCCTTGTCCACAAGAGCCTGCATCAAGAACGGAAATATCAGTTGAATGATGCTCCCGAGGATCAAGCCGAGGAAAAGTTGCCAAATGAGGCGTTTGTGCGGCACCAGGTACTGCCGGAGAATGCCAAGCCCCGACCTGTTGGTGGTTTCTCCCTCGCGCTGGAAAAACTCCGGCGAAGTTTCCAGTAAAAGCAGAATACCCTGCGGCTCCGTGTTGTACACGTCGCTGATCCAGTTGTCGAGGAATTCCTGTTCCGACATTTGCACTTTGCCCACCGCCGGGTCGGCCACGTACACTTTGCCGTTGGCAATGCGGTACACCACGAGAAAGTGGTTTTGTTTCCAGTGGGCGATGCACGGTAGCGGCAGTTCGTTTTGCAGCCTCCCGAAATTTGTTTTCACGCCCAAGGTGCGCAGACCGACCTTTTCGGCGGCATCGGCGATGCCCATGAGCGACGTGCCTTCGCGATCCAGGTACGACAACTCCCGCAAGTATTCCAGTGAATAATGCCGCCCGTGGTGCCGCGCCACCATGCGCAAACACGTCGCTCCGCAGTCGGATGCGTCGAGTTGCTTGTAGAACGGGAAACTATCGGCCAGCATGGTGTGGGTTGATTCGATCAGGGCTGCAAAACTAAGGCAATAATATCTGGTTGCCCATGCATTATTTTTTCGCCAAAACTACCGCTTTCGACCCGAATGCCTGCCCTTCGCGGCCTGTCAGAACCACGAAGTACATGCCGTCATGCAGGGCGCTTAGATCAACCTCACCCCGACCCTCTGCCGAGGGGAGGGAGAACCGCAGGCGCCCCAGCGCGTCGAACACCCGCACCGTCACCGGCTCGCCCTCCGGCACCCCGCTCCAGTACACCATGCCAGTAGTTGGATTGGGCCACAGCGTCACGTCGCCCCCTCCTTGGGAGGGGGCCGGGGGGAGGCTGCTCGTAGTGCCCACCCACACCGTTTTGCACTTCGTATCGCTGCCATACTGGTTGCTCACGGTGAGGCACACCTCGTAGGGGCCGGGCGCGGAGTAGGTGTGGGAGGGATGTTTTTCGGCACTACTATTGGCCGTGCCGGATGCCGGATCGCCGAAGTCCCAGTGCCAGTCGGTGGGATTGTACCACGACACGGAGGTGAAATCCACCCCGAGGCCGGGCGTGCGGTCGTAGCGCCAGTTGGCCAGCGGGTGGTTGTCGAGACCCAGCGTGTCGCAGGGCGAGCCGTCTATGGGACCGAGGCGGAAATTGGGGAAGTGGGGCAGACCGTTGAACGGGTACTCCAATTGATAGTAGTTCTGCTCGAAGGTGCAGGCCGCACCGGCCCGTTCGGGGTGTTTCATGCGGTGCAGGCATTTTTGGCCGTTATAGGGCCGGCAGTAGATCATACCGTCTGGGCCGAGTTCCATGGTGCCGATGCTGCCGCTGAGAAAACATACTGGTGGGTCTGCTGTAGCCACGACCTGCATGCTGCCGCCAAGGTCGGAAGCAGAGGCGTCGAACTGCAACAGCCGCCGATTTTCGGCGGCGTACAGATAACGGCTGTCGGCAGACCAGGCCAGACCAGCCAGTATTTCAATATCGGCCTCACTCTGCATTTTGACATGAATGGGGTTGGAGAGCGTACCCGTGCAGCGGTCAAAATCGAAGACCTTGAGGTCATCCTGCGAATCGAAGCGTGCCAATTTAGAGCCGTCGGGGGAGAAAAGCATTTCGCCGCCGGCGACTTCCCCTGTATCCACCGCTCCAATTTCTTGGTAATTTGATTGAATGCCTTGTGGCGTAAGTAGGATGAAATAATATCGGTTGCTGAACTTTTTGGCTGCCACGATCCACCAGTCGCGCCCATTTGCATGACGTACAGCGTGAAGACCATGACGATGGATTGTATCAGACACAACAATTTCATTTTTGGCTAATGTGGTACCGATGCCATTATTTGCCGCAAGGTCAACAGTTGTGTGTAAAATATCTTGAATAAGGAAGGGAGCCACTAAAGGCAAATGAAAAAAATGAAATACATTGGTATCTAAGGGGTCTGGAAGTAGTACCATACTGTTTTCAAGTCTATATCCTCTGTTATTTGAGCATGATTGGTCATATAGAAGTCCAGGGTTTAATCCTTCGCTATTCTCTATTTTTTCTCCATCGCTTTTTTCAATGTAACACCCGTTGCTATATATGAGTAGACTTCCATTTGTGTCACATATTGAAGCATTTGTGTGAACGATGGGCATGTTTCTGGGCAAATAAACCAACTTCATTGAATCTTCAAAATTGAAAAAATACCCTTCTGCTTCTGGAGTAAGTGGCTCATAGTTGTAGCCTAAGACCCAAATGTTATCCTGTTTTTGGGCGTATATGCTCGAAAGTGATGCAGCCAACGGCAGCATCAATATAATGATCAATTTCATGGTGGTGGAAAAAATAGCCCAGCCCGTACGCTGTCCGGGAGCGCACGGGCCGGGTGGGTGAACGGAAAAATTAGTGCTTGATCAGGTGCAGTTTGCGGGTAGCCAGCAGGTGGTTGTCAAGCGCCGACAATTGCAGCATGTGCAGGCCTTCGGGCAAGTGCTCCAGATTGGCGAATCCGGTGGTGCTGAGCAAGTCGGCCAATTGTTGCCCGTACGCATTGAACACCCGTATCCGTACCGTCTGGTCGCCGGTGCCCCGCCAGTACACTTGGCCGGTGCTGGGGTTGGGGAACAGCATGATACCGGCCGGAGTTTCGGCAAGCGTTTCCTGTTTTTGCGGCCGGCGCATTTCCTCTGGCTGTTCGCACAGTACTGTGTCGTCGAAATGCGCTCCAGTCAGGTGCGCCACGATGGCGCGTGCCTCGTACACCGCATCGCCGCCTTCCAGCGGGCACATTTCGGCGATGGACTCCAGCGTGGCGAGGTCGCCCGTCTGCAGGGTGTCGGTCAGCAGCAGGCCGAACACGATGGCGTTCACGGCTTTATGGTTGTCTGCTGGCGCAAGGGCGGTACTGATGGCGGCATTGGCGGTCAGCAGGGCCTGTATTTTGGCCCGGGCTGACATTCGGAACGTGTCGAGGTGCAAGGCGTACAGAGTCCGAACGGCCGTGCTGTGCAGCACCGCCGAGTCGTATTGCGACACCAGCGTGGAGGTGTCGCCCGACTGCCGCAGGCTGTCGAGGGTCAGCAGGTCGGCCATGCCGTCGTGCCAGGCGAGGCGGTACAGTTCCAGCAGGGAATCCTGTACAGCGCTGAAAGCAAAAATTTTGCTGCGCTCTTCGGCGATGTAGGCCAGGCGGCCCGTGGACAGGCTGTCGTTGGCCTCCTTGAAGTCCTCGAATTCCTGCGAATTTCCCATGGACGGATGGCGCAACATCTTGCGGTACAGGCGGTAGGCGCCTTTCCACTGCATTTCGTGCTCGAACAGATCAGGCCAAAAGTCGCCGTTCGCTATATCCTTGTCCATAAGGGTAGGTGTGGAACTCTCCGGTATCCGGGGCGGCGCAATGGTCGGGAAGGTGCAGGTGGCACAACCGGCATAAGTGAGGCCGGACTCATCTTCAAACCATCCTTCGCCAGGCCAAACTTCCGGGTTTAATTCAGCGCCATCGTTTTCGTCAACATAAAATGGAGATAGCGACGGATCACTAAAGTTCCTCCCTCCCAAACAGTTTCCCGTGATCACGCTCAAATCCCAGGTGTTTCCGGTATGCGTTTGCTCGCCGATGTAGGCCCCGGCGTTGAGTTGCAGGCCGGTGCAGTGGGTGTTCATGCTGTTTCCGCGCACGGCGTCGGTGAACTCGGCCATGTCGAGGAAGAGCAGTCCGATGTCGGTGTTGTCCACGCAGTTGCATTGGTAGGTATTGGCCACGCCCGCGCTGCTGTGGATGGCCGTGCTGATGCCGAGGCTTTCGGCGGTCTGGGTCACGGCGTTGCCCGTCAGGTCGCTGGTCATCATCCCTTCCGCCAGGATTCCCGTGTACTCGCCGGGCTGGAGCAGGTTCACGACGCTGTTTTCGTGTACCGTTCCGAACACGCCGTTCCGGTAGCCGATGCCGATGCCGCCCTGTTCCATCGTGACGGCGTTGCCGCCCACGTCCCAGCCGTCGAGGCCGACGGGCGAGGTCTGGTTGGGCAGCGTGTAGCCGATGCCGATCTCGTTCATCTCGATGCCGCGGGTCTTGTCGTTGTTGGGCGTGAGCGCCCCGGTGATCGTGACGGTGTTGTCGGCAATGGCGCTGATGGGGTGCAGCGGTTCGTTCAGGCCCGATCGGATGCCAAAGTGGCGGGCGCTGATGGTGTTGTCGAGCATGCGCACATCCCGGGTGTGGCTGAAGCCCCAGTCAATGCCGGTGTTCACGTTGGTCATGGCGGTGTTTTCCACCTTGCCGGCGTAGTTGACGGCGCGGATGCCTGTTTTGCAGTTGTTGAACGTCATGGTTGGAAGCCATGAAAGGCCGATGTTGAACCAGTCGGCACCCTTGCTGGCAAGATAAATGCCGTAGCCTTCGTGCTGGTACACGGGGGTCTGGTCCACCGAGTTCATGCCGTTGAAGCTCATGTTCCCGATGTTTCCGGTGGAGTTGAAGGCGAGGATGCCGTTGGCGAGTGAAGAAAAGGTGTTGGAGCCGAACACGTTGAAGTCGCGGTACTGGTTGAGCCGGATGCCGCAGTAGCCCCGAGCCTCCACGGGTTCGGGCATGCCCGGGTAGGGCGCGTTGATGGCCGTCTGGGCGGTGCTGAAGGTGTTGCCGGTCATGGCCTGGATGTCGACCCGTTTGTCGGCCTCCGGCACGCCGCTCATGTCGAGGTTGAGTCCGATGTAGTTGTCGAAGAAGCCTGTGGTAACCAATGCAATCGAAGAGCCGGGCCTTGCATCCACACCAAAGCGGCAATCGTTGATGGTGCTGGTTGTGGTAAACAAGGATGAAGCGGGGTCCAATACGATCCCATGCGCCAGTTCAGCGTCGCAGGATAGCAGGTCTGCGTTGTTCAACAATAAAAAGTTGCCGCCTTCCACGGTTATCTTGGTGCCCGCAATCATACCAACCGTCATATTGGGAGCACTGCTCTTGGCAAAACACAGGTCTTGGTCAATGATAAGTTCGTCTCCGAGAAGGACATCTCTGGTTTCGGGGCAGCCTGACAACCATCCAAAACTGACCAACTCAGAGACCTTGTTGAAAGGCGCGTTTCGCAAGTCAACGTAGTCATCACAATACAACCAAGGGTCAAAAGTGGTCAAAAGAGATGGAGAGCAACTTGGATCGGAAACCGTGTAAATGATTTTTTTCTTGTCGCCCGTAAGCGTGGTGGTCCACCTGTCCAAACGCCTGAAATGCAGCACCAACTCTACAGGCGATGCCTCTTCGCTAACGAAGGGGGCTGTGTATGTTCCTGTCAGAACTGTGTTCCCGTTTCCATCCACACCTGTTGAAACATTGGTCATCGTAGGCGTACTGGAAACAAATTCAAAGAGGTCTGGATCAAACGTTGCCGTGATGGTATAATCGTGCTCGTCGTCATAGTAGTGCACCATTTCGAGGGCGACATCAAAAGACAGATCGCACATTCCGAATGAAATGGGAGCGCCCAAGCCGGGGTCGTACGCAAAATTGGCGGGGAATGTGGTGATGCAGCCGGTCTGGGCTTTTACGGTAAAGTGTGGCAAAAGTACCATCAGCATGCAGATGCAAAGGCTTGTGAACAAATCCATAGATTTGCGTGCGGCGTGCGGCGTGCGGCGTGCGGCGTGCGGCGTGCGGCGTGCGGCGTGCGGGCCAACTTATGCCCTGTTCCGCCGGAAGAAATACATTGTCTCATTGGAAAACTTGTTTGTGGTGTGAAAAAAATCGGGTGATGGGCGCCGCCGCTTCGTGCAGTCCCGGGCACTGCACCCGGCGGCGGCGATGCAACGAAGGTAAGTGCCAGCCCCGAGCACTCCATGTTAAATTTTGATGTACTGTGTGAAGAGGCCACTTATCGTGGCAGAACAGGCATTTGACCGAGTGGGCATGTTTTCAATTGTGCGTGCTCACTTTACTTCCATGCCTTCCGCAAACGCATTGTACGCCCGGATCATCGCCCGGTAGAACAGTTTTCCCTGTACGGCGTACCCGGTTTTGGAATAATGCACGGAATCGTGCGCCATAAGGCCCGAAGTCTTCCAGTTTTGAGCAGAGCGCTCGCCGCCGGCTAAGCCGAACAAATCCCACAGCGCATAGCCGTTTTCGCGGGCAAATCGCCGAATATCCGCACAGATCGGTCCCATGTAGGGATTGAACCCCCGACCCTTGAGATAGGAGTCGGCCGGTGTGGTCAAAAGAAAATAGGCGTTGGGGGCATATTTTTTGATTTGATCTACCAATTCGCCCATTTGCTGGTACACGAAGTTGGCGGTCAGTTTGCCCTGGGCTTCGTTGGTCCCGAACGACAACACAATCAGGTCTGGGTTCAGGTCGGCCAACTGGCGGGCGAAGTACCTGGCTCGAACAAAATCGGAAAACTTGGCGCCGTTCACGCCAATGGAGTGGTACACCACGCCCGCCATCTCGGTTTCGAGCATAATGCCGTCGAGGGCAATCCGTCCCCCGGAATTCTCGGATGGTGTCCTGGAGAATTCCACAGTCGCCTGCGACACCGGGCGGTCGAAATAGAACGAGCGGAAATACGCATCTTGTTGGTACAACAGAGCCTTTTGGTTGGTCAGGTCGTCTTGCACGGCCATCTCCACCGGGCCATCATCTTCCCGGTGAAACACGGTCAGTTTGGTGAACAGCCGTGTCTCTGCGGTGGAGGTGTCGCGCAAACGGATGGAGAGCCTGCCGGTTTGCGAATAGTTTTCGAGCAAAAAACCGCTCACGCCGAATGGAGTAGCCACGTCGAGGTTGCGCTGGCAGTTGCTTCCGTACCATTGGGCGTTCGTTTCGATCAGATAATCCCGTGGGCCGTTGGAGCCGGCCAATTTGTAGGGGAAAACCAAGCCTCTCCCGGCATCGCCGAATGCGTTTTGCAAGCGCCGGCGCACTTCATGCGTCATGAAATTGCCCAACACGTGCGAGTCGCCAAGATGTACGATGCAGATTTTTTTCCCACCACCTACCCGTTGCTCGTACATCTTTTGAAAAATCGGCTCCAGATAAGCGGCGTTTTCTATCCCGTTTTCATCCTGCCGGAAAAAGCCGTAGCCCACGGTGTCCTGTTCGGTCAAATCCACTTGGGGTGGTCGAAACTGGGATTGGCACTGGCCGGTGAAAAGTAGCATGCATAACAGGTATGGACCGACGCGAAGCCGGATGTTTTTGTTTTGTTGGCGTGCAGGGAAGAATTGAAACGTCATGGTCATGGTGAAAAAATTGAGGGTGCAATCTTTTTTACGGCCTCACATTCCCGATTCGGCCTTTTTTTTCTCCTCCAGAAACAGCCTGGCGAATTTGTGCCCAAGCATTTTGCCGCCTTCGTGCGTCAGGTGCGTATAGTCCCGGTTGGCCAATGCAGGCCGGCTGTTTTCTGCAAAAACAATCATGGACCCGGGGCCGCCCATGCCCCGGAAAAGGTCGTAGAACAAAAAACCGTGCTTGAGGGCGAGGCTACGCTGCATGCCCGCGATAGCTGGCACGCTCGGCAGCGTGGCGAGTTCGCCGTCAATCTTGCCTGCCCGATCTGCCACGCTGATAATCAGGACGGGCTTGCCCCGGAAACACTTTTTCAAGTGCGCAAATGTCTGATCCAGTTCGGATTGGTACCAGTTCAGGTTGTCCATTTTATCCGTCACCGCATTGAGACCGAGTTGGACTACGATCAAATCGTACCGTTGGACAGCATCGAACTGACGGGCAAGTGCCGGCTCGATCAATTTGAGCCTTCCGCCCGTATTGCCTCGTATGGAAAAATTGTCAAGGTAAAAACCCGGGCCGCTTTCCAAAGAGGCCCCGTACAAGACCAGGTTGCTGTCCGGCTCGTCGAAACGAAATGCGAACGCGCGAATGGAACCTTGGGCGGGCATCCAATCCCATGTCCCGACCTTGTCGCGGGTGCCGGGCAAGGTATCCGCGGTAGGCGGCATGTCTGCGTTTTGCCACACGAAAGAAGCGGTAGAGTCGGCCTTGTAAAACAAGCGAAAGCGTCCCCAGCGGCTCGTATGACGGAAATAATCGGCGCCCTCGTAATGCACGAATGCCTGTTGTTTTGGACGGTAAGCGAACCCGTTGATACCGAAAGGTTGGTGGCTGTGCGGGTTTTTCGTAATCGAATAGGTGTCCCATTTTTCGTAGCGGTGCACAAGCGTGCGCTTGAAACGGGCCACCTCCGATGTGATGGGCACATAGCCCACACCCGCTCCTCCCCAAAGCGATTGGAGGGTATCGCGCAGGTCGCCGAGCAGGATGTCGCCCTCCACGAAAGAATCGCCGAAAAATGCTACCCGAACAGTGCGCCCATGCGTCCGGATGGAATCAATTGCGGCAAAAAACTGCGACAAACCCAGACGTTGCGGGGTGTAGTCCTCCAAGACCTGCCCCCAAAGCGATGCATCCACAAACCGGAGTGCAAGGCTGTCGCCCAGCACTGCCTCAGGCAATGTATCCGTGGCGAGCACAACAGTATCGGCTGCTGGGGTAGCGTTTGTCCCCGGCGGCCGAATGTCGGAAAAGATGTCCATCTTTCGGATCGGGATGCCGTCCAAGACCATGTTTTCCGGCAGCAGGGAAAGTCCGGCGAGCAGGAGGAGCACCAGAAAGACAAGCCCGAGCGTTTGGCCAAGATAGTTTTTCATGCGCGGCGAAGGTACGGAGCAAGGGGCATCGGCGTGCTTTTCGCGTGTGTGCCGAAAAAAATCTCTGGCTACCTTTGCCCGATCCCGAAAAGGGCGTGTTTCCAATTTCATCATTACCCATCATGGACATATCAAAAATCCCATCCCCTTGTTTCGTGCTCGACGAGGCCCTGCTTCGCAAAAACCTTCAACTGATAGACCGTGTGCAGCGCGAAGCGGGCGTCCAGATCATTCTGGCATTCAAAGGCTTTGCCATGTGGAGCGCATTTCCTTTGGTACGCCAGTATTTGTCGGGCGCCACAGCATCCTCGTTGAGCGAAGCGCGTCTGTGCTTCGAGGAAATGAAAACCAAGGCGCACACTTATTCCGTGGCCTACCTGCCCCGGGAGTTTGGGCCGATACTGAAATATTCGAGCCACATCACGTTCAACTCACAGGCGCAGTACCGGCGTTTCCGCAAGCGGTTGGAGAAACACCCCGAGCACATCAGCCCGGGCATTCGGGTGAACCCGGAGTGGTCGCCCGTGGGAACTGCCCTGTACAATCCCGCATCGCCAGGCTCCCGTCTCGGCGAAGTGGCTGAAAATTTTAGGGGGAAACTTCCCGAAGGCATCGAGGGACTGCATTTCCACACGCTTTGCGAAAGCAGCAGTTTTGACCTCGAAAAAACGCTCGAACATTTTGAACGGCGATTCGGGACGTTTTTGCCCAACCTGAAATGGGTCAATTTTGGGGGCGGCCACCTGATGACCCGGCAAGGCTACGACGTAGAACACCTCATCGGTGTACTACGGGGATTTCGGGCCAGGTACCCGCACCTTCAGGTCATCCTTGAGCCTGGCAGCGCCATCGCCTGGGACACGGGCGTATTGGTATCGAGTGTGTTGGACGTGGTGAAAAACAAGGGCATCAAAACGGCCATACTCGATGTGTCCTTCACCGCCCACATGCCCGACACGCTCGAAATGCCGTACCGCCCCCGCGTGCGCGGAGCCAATGCAGAGCCATCGCCAACGGACAAGCACCAGTACCGCCTCGGCGGCGTGAGCTGTCTTAGCGGCGATTTTATGACCGAGTATGGGTTCGAACAGCCGCTGAAGGTGGGAAAGAAGATTGTGTTCGAGGACATGATCCACTACACCATGGTAAAGTCCACCACCTTCAACGGCGTGACGCATCCCGCCATCGCTATCTGGCGCGAAGACGGTCGCTTGGACGTGGTCAAAAGGTTTGGCTACCGCGACTACAAGAACCGACTTTCGTGAAATATCCCCAGGCTTTCCAGGTTTTTAAAACCTGGAAAGCCTACTTGATAAGAATATACACCAACACGATCAGCGCTATCGTGGCGATTGCCACAATTGCGAGAAATTTTTGCAGTTCTCCCTTGTCTTTCAGGCTTTGGCGTGACTTGGATACGAGTTTGTGCTTGGTTGCCATAATTCAAAAATTTAGAATAAATCAACGATTAGTCGTGCAAAAGGCCTCTCGATCTACACAATTCCCTGTTCCCGGAACAGCCTGTTCAACCATCTCAGCATGAGGAAGAGCGCCAGGGCCGCTACGGACAGCAGGGCAAAGTTTACCCAAAAGAAGTCGGCTTTGTTGTCGTAGCCGTCCCATAGTGTGGCCAGGATGCCACTGAGTTTGTTTCCAATGGACGTAGCGAGTTGCCAGCCGCCCATCATCAGGCCGGCTATTCGGGCGGGCGCCATCTTGGACACCATGGAAAGCCCCATTGGGCTGAGGCAAAGTTCGCCTACTGTGACCACCCCGTATGTAGCGACAAGCCACCAGACGGAGGCTTTTTCGGCGCCGTTGTGGCAGGCGTACACCGCCCAAACAGTTACCAGCGTGGATAATGCTGAAATGACCAGCCCAAGTCCGATCTTGCCCGGTGTAGTCGGTTCGCGTTTTCGTTTTCGCAGAAAGCCAAAGAACCAGACCAACAGAGGCGTGAGCACGATCACGAAAAACGGGTTGACGGACTGGTAGATTTCCGTGGAGACCAGTTTGATCGTCTGGCCCAACGGTGGTCGCTCCGCTTCCGAAATGTTTTGCAGGTAGGGTGGGGTAGTGACCCCCATGACAATTTTTTTTGTTTCAGGGTCCTTGGTTGTCCGAAACTGTTCATCGTACACCGGGAACGTGTCAGGTTCGTTTTTCACCTCTTGCACCATTCCCATAAACCGCGCGGGGGTTTCCATCCAGGCAGGCATGGACCGGTCGGTGTAAAATTCCGCCCAGGTGGTGAGCGCCGTGCCGTTTTGTTTAAAAACCGCCCAGAACACGATCACCACGGCATAGATGGAAAGCAGCGCTTTGATCCGCGACTTTTCGGACGGAGGGGCTTTCCAAAGAATCCACAGAAAAAAGCCGACGATGGGTAATGAGCCGAAAATAAACGCATCGTTCGAATCAGTGCCGAGTATGTTGCCGGGGATATTCCAGGCCAACAAACCTGTCAGGATTGCCGGGAGCAGGACCGACGACAGCAAGGTGACCACTCCGGCCTCTGCCGGATTGACCTCTTTGCGCACATCGGCATGCGCCATTTTTCTTGAACCGATCATGAACACCGCTACTCCGATGAACATGCCGATACCGGCCGCGGCAAAGGCATAGCCCCAACCGTAGGTGTTGCGGAGGTAAGCCGCCACAAAATTGCAGACGAGGGCGCCGATGTTGATGCCCATGTAGAAAATGCTGTAGCCGTCGTCTTTTTGGGCTTTGTACCGGTCTTCATTGTAGAGATTTCCCAGCAGCGTAGAAATGTTGGGCTTGAAAAAACCGTTCCCAAGGATCATCACGCCCATGGACAGGTAGAACGTGGTCAGGTTGTTGGGAATGGCCAGAAGCAGATAACCGATGCCCATCAGCACGCCTCCAAGGATAATGCTCCGGCGGTAGCCCAGCACGCGGTCGGCCAAAAGGCCGCCAATAAACGGGGTGACGTACACCAGCGCAATGAACGTTCCGTAGATGTCCGAGGCGGTTGCCCGCTCAAATCCCAAGCCTCCAGCCTGCGTGTCGGTCATGTACAGGAAAAAGATACCGATCATGAGGTAGTAGCCGAAGCGTTCCCACATTTCGGTGAAAAAAAGAAAAGGTAAACCAGCAGGGTGTTGGCGCATAACGTAGCATTGTTGTTCGGGGCAAAAATAGGTGCAAATGAAAGTTTCGCAAGAAAAGGGCCGTCATATCTTTACGGCTTCTTTTTACCGTGTTATTGAAATCTGATTTTACGATGGAGAAAAAAATCGCGCCGCTACTCCTTGCCTTGCTGCTGGGGTACGCATCGGCTGCCCTTGCTCAACAACCCGTGGCCAAACCTACGCCCCCGTCGCCCGGCCCATCCTTTGAGCCATTGCCCATATCAACCGAGGACAGCGTCGTGGTGACGCTCATCCTCAAGCACCAACAAGGGAAAAACTTGTATGAAATTCGGCGCGTGCTGGAGGCCCAAGGCTTTTGGGACATGTTTCCTCCGGAAGATGTGCGCGTCATTTCGTGGACCCTGGCCATGGGCCTGGGGCACGTGATCGTCCTGCAGGTGCCCGTCAGCGGGGTGCGACGGCTCAACCTGGCCATCGAAAACGGCGCGTGGGGCGCCTTCGACTCGGAGTTTTATTTGTCGTACGACTACGAAACGCTCTGGCGGGAGTACCTCGAAAAACGAGAGGCGGCCAAGGACGACCGAAACTGAAAAATTACTCGCCCGCTGTCGGCACGTACCGGATGGACAGCGAGTTGACGCAGTGCCGGGTGTTTTTGGCCGTCATGCGCTCGCCATGAAAAACGTGCCCAAGGTGGCCACCGCAGTTGGCGCAAAGAATCTCGATGCGGCGTATCCCCAAGGTTCTGTCTTCTTCGCGGCGAACGGCTCCGGGGATTTCGTCATCGAACGAAGGCCACCCACAACCGCTGTCGAACTTGTCCGACGACCGGTACAGGGGAGCATTGCAGCGGCGGCAAACGAAGATGCCCGCTCCTTTGTGGTTCCAATATTCGCCCGAAAAAGGCCGTTCGGTGCCTTTGCGTTCGATCACCTCCGCTTCTTCGGGCGTGAGTTTGTTCCAGTCTTGTTGCTCTTGCATGGCGCAATCAGTTGTCTAATGTAGAACATGGACGCTAAGTCTCCATGGACCAGTTGTAGGGTTTGGTCTTCAACTCTTCGAGTTTTTCCTTGAGTTTGTAATCAATGAGTGCTTTTTCCGCAGCGATTCTGGACAGGACGAGATGTTTGCCCGTATCGGTATCGAACCGGAGTTTGTTGTGCACAGCGTTGGCCCGCAAGGTGGTGGACTCCAGATTCGCCATTTCGAACACGTGCTCGTGTTCGTGCAACAGGAAATCGTACGGACTGCGGTACGAGATCAGTTTGACCATGATGGGTGCGGTTTCGATGGCCATAAACAAAAACGTGATGAAAAGGCTGGCGTACAAAATGGCGAGGCTTTTACCGCTCAACCGAGCCAAGGCTTCCATGCGGGCGGCGAGGCCATCGTATCGAGACCGTTTCAGGTTGGCAATCTCCGTTTGAACGGAGGTCTCCAGTATCTGTACGGCCTTTGTTTTTTCCAAAATTTGGGGCTGGTTGAGGGCAATCGTCTGTTCAAGTTCCGCTTGGGCCTTATCGGCTTCCTCTTTTTTCGCGCGATAGATGGGGCCGAGGTTTTTTTTGCCCGAACCACCTGTGCCGTCGGCTTCCTGGACGGCTTGCTTGACAAGCGCATCGCGCGTTGCCGTTTTTTCCGCGATTTCGGATTTCAGCAACTCGATGCGTGCCGTTTCAGACTTGATCTGCGCCTGGTAACGTGCCTTGAGTTGGTCCTCCTGCTGCTTGTACACTTCCTGTTCCATGATCACCAACTCCGTCTGGATTTCCTTGTCGAAAATTTTGAGTTCGAGCGGTTTGGAAATGACAAGCGCCAACAGAACAGCCAACAAAAGACGTGGCGCGGCCACCAAAAAATCGCGCCACCAGTTGCCGTTGCTTTTCATGCTCAACACGATGTAACGGTCGAGGTTGAAGATCATGGCCCCCCAGACCAGTCCAAAGGCAATTGCCATGAAGTAGGAACCAAAAACCGTGTAAAGCGCGTAACTCGAGGAAAAGAACGCGAGCACCCCGGTGAAGAAGATCGTGGCGCCGATGCCCACATATTTATTGGTGTCGGAAGGGCAACGTTCCAAAAAAGTGCGCTCCACGCCGGAGCAGAAGAGGAAAAAATCTTGTAGTTGTTTCATAGCCGGAATAATTCGAATGCTTCGGGGCCTTAAACTTGAATTGCCCGAAATTATTTGTTTTCGGGGGCAATTATCGGCGAATTTTTGACGCGAGAAAAGTTTTTTTAGCAACCGGCATTTTTCCGCTTTATGGAACTTTGGCTAAAATCATCTATTTTTGGGGCCGCAATTGCGGTCAGGCCCTTTTGAATGGAAAAAATTTGCACGCAAGTTTCACACGGATGAACCACAACAAAAAAAGGCGGGTGCCTGAAGTAAAAGGGCTGGTTTTGGCAGGAGGGAAATCCACCCGAATGGGTCGGGACAAGGGGCTGATTGCATGGCACGGCGTGCCCCAGCGCGAATATGTGGCCGAATTGCTTCAATCGCTTGGCATTCCAACCTGCATTTCCTGCCGTCCAGATCAAATTGACTCAATTCCTTCCCGTTTTCGAATCATTTCAGATAAGTACCCGGATTCCGGCCCTTTGGGCGCCATCGCATCCGCCTTTGCAGAAGAACCCTCCACGGCCTGGCTGGTGGTGGCCTGCGACATGCCCCTTCTCAACACCTCCACCCTTCGTTTTCTATTGGACGCACGCCGGCCGGATTTCGCCGCCACGGCATTTCGATCCCCGGCCTTCCCGGGCGACGTTCCAGACCCCATGCTCGCTATCTGGGAGCCGGGTGTGGCGCCCGTTCTGAAAACCTGCCTGCGAAATGGGGACAGGAGCGTCCGCCACGTTTTGACTACTGTCGGTGTCTTTCTTCTCGATACTCCCGATCCGATCGTCCTGACGAACACCAATACCCCGGAAGAATTTGCCTTTGTTGAACCACTGCTAAAAGAAATTGTCTTGCTTCACTAATCACACAGTTAATGAGCGCTAATTCCAACTCCCGCGTTTACGGCATTGTCGTTACCATCTTATTGCTTCTTTCTGCAGCCGTCGGCTGGTTTTTTTGGCAAAAATCCAAGGCGGCAATTGCCGAAAGCGAACACCGCCAACTGGCCATAGATTCCTTGACCCAAGTCAAAACAGGCCTTGAGCGCGAGTTGGACAGTCTGTCGTACGCCTACTCGGACTTGCGCACGGAAAACGAAAACCTGCAGGGCAAAGTGACTACCACGGCTGCTCTGATCGAGCAGAAGGAAATTGTGATCAAACAAATCAAATCGGCTGCTGCGAAAGATGTGTCCGACCTGGAAAAACAGGTCGGCGATCTTCAACGCGTGAAAACCGAATACGAGACGATCGTGACGGTGCTTCGGCAGGAAAACCAGCAGTTACGCGAGGCCAACGAAGCGCTGACGGACAAAAACGCCAAACTGGAAGAGCAGGTAAACGACCTTGCCAAGCAACTGGAAGAACAAATTCGCAAAACGCAGGCTGCAGCATTCAAGGCTTCGTCGTTCCGGGTAGAAGTCGAGCTCAGGAACGACAAGCTCACCGTACGAGCCCGCAGGGCGCGAGAACTTTTGATAAGTTTTGATTTGGCGGATGTGCCGCAAGCATTTCAGGGGCCGCAAAAACTCTACCTCTCCGTTACCGATGACAAGGGGTTGCCGATCACGACCAGCAACCCCGTCAAAACAACCGTGTACGCCCCCACCGGCCCGGTAGAGTTCGTGGCACAACAGGTCAAGCAAGTGGTGCTGGAAACGACTCAACGGCTGTCCATCGCCCACAAGCTGGAAGATCGGCTGAAGGCGGGGAATTATGTTGCCGCTGTATATTGTGACAAAGGCTTGTTAGGTGCGTCAAGTTTTCGGCTGCGGTAGACGTAAGACTGCGTTGGAACCTGTAGCAATCAAAAAACAGGATGCACGACTGCCGTGCCTCTAAGCAAAAAAATGGAAGAAATACCACCCAAAGCACAACCCGAATCCGAACGTGCGGACAATGTCCAGCCCAAGTGGGTGGCCGTGGTTCGTCGTGTGTGGCGGCGCTTGGAAAATGTGGCATTTGGCGTGGTCGCCACCCTGATTTTTCTGTACTTCCTGCTTCAATCGCCCGCCGTCCAAAACTGGATCATCGGCAAGGTGACCGCTTACTTGTCGAGCGAACTGGAAACGACCGTGGAGATTCAGCACGTGGACATTTCTTTTTTCGACAACTTAGTTTTGGACGGCTTTTTCCTGGCCGACCGACGCGGCGACACCCTGATCTACGCGGAAAGGCTCAAGGTCGGCTTGAACTCGAATATCTTTTCCCTGCTGCGCAACAGACTGGAGATCAGCGAAGTCTCCCTTTCAAAAGCCCGTGTGAATATCCGAAAGTTGGAGGGGGATTCTACCAGTAACCTCCAGTTCGTGCTGGATTATTTCGCCGGCGCGCCGCCCGACCCGAACGAAAAACCAAAGCCCTTCCAACTGCGGGTGCAAAACCTGCGCCTGAACGACGTGCAGTTTCTTTCCGAAGACAAGATGGCCGGAAAGCGCATGTTCGCTGCTGTCGGTACCGGCGCCATCAGGATCAACAAGTGGGATTTCAAGGCCAACACCCTCGATGTCCCGTCTATCTACCTTGACGGCGTGACGTTTGCCATCTCGGAGTACCCCTCGCTGGAAGTTGCCAAGACCGAAGAAACGGAAGAACCTGCCAATGATGCACAATCGAATAATCCCTTGCAGGCGCTGGTAGGAAAACTCATCTTGCGCAATGCCCGATTTTCACTGGACAAGTTCGACGACACGCCCACCCGACATGCGTTTGAGCGGAACATGGATTTTTCGCACTTGTCGGTACGGGACATTGCCATCGAGGCGGACAGCGTGTCAGCAAGTTCCGATCTGGCGTTTACCGGCAGATTGCGCCATCTGGCTGCCACAGAACAGTGCGGGTTTGCGATTCAGCATCTGGAATCGAACGAAGTATTTGTGAACGACACGATCACAGCCCTGTACGGCATGCGTCTGGAAACCAACGGCAGCACGTTGGGCGATACCATGGCCCTGCACTATTCCACCTACTACGATTACGAAAGTTTTGAAGACCGCGTTTATCTGGATGGCCGGTTCGCGGCTGGCTCCAAGGTGCGGCTGGGCGACATCATGTTTTTCGGCAAAGACCTTGAGGAAACCTCGTTTTTTGTTAAAAACAGAGACCTGGCACTTGAAATTACTGGATTCCTCGACGGCCGAATCAACCGGCTTAACGGACGTTCGCTCAACATCCGACTGGGGGACAAACTGTTTATCGCGGGCAATTTCGATGGGGACGACATGGCGGAAGGTGGCGACAGGATGCGCCTCTTTTTTGACCTGGAACGGGCAAATACCAACATGCAAACCATCCGAGACATCATCCCGGGCTTTGATGCGCCCGCGTATTTCGACAGGCTTGGGAATATCAGCTACAGTGGCACCTATCAGATTCTCTTTGGGATAAACCACATCCTAACCGGCAATGTGACCACTCAGGTCGGCTATGGCAACGTTGACATGAAATTGGACTTGGGAGGAGGCCCGGAAAAAGCGACGTATTCCGGCTTCCTGAACATGAATGACTTTGACCTGGCTAGTTGGACAGGAAATCAAGATTTTGGCAAGTCCACGTTCCGGGTAAATATTTCGGAAGGCACCGGGCTGACACTCCAAACCATCAAATCCCGACTGACCGGAACGGTGGACTCCTTCTATTTCCGCGGGTACAACTACCAAAATGTGGAGATGAACGGCCGCTTCGAGCAGTCGGTTTTTGCGGGACAGCTCAACATGGCCGACCCCAACATTGATTTTTCCTTCGACGGGACGGTCAACCTGCGAGATTCGGTGCCCGAATACGATTTCAAGGCCGATCTGAATCGGGTGGACCTTGGAGCGCTGAACCTGGTGGACAAAGACTGGGTGCTGTCCGGAAAAATCCAGAAAATCAAACTTTTTGCACGGGACCTTGACGATCTTCGAGGGGCAATCGTGCTTCGAAACATGCGGTTGGTACAGGACAAGAAGTACTATCACCAGATTGATTCCCTGACATTTGCCGCCACCAACCGTCCAAACGGCAACCGGTATTTTATCCTGTTGTCGGATATCGTTGACGGTATTCTCGAGGGGCGATTCGAAGTGGACAAGATGGGTGCCCACGCTTTGCAGTTTTTTCAGCAATATTACCCCAATCTGTCGCGGCAATCGTTCGGCATTCAGGAATATGATTCGACCTACCTGAACGACAACTATAAGTTGAACATTCAGATCAAGAACACCAGAAGTTGGACAAAACTGTTCGATCCGGATCTGGACACTTTGCGCAATGTCAACATCCGGGCGAACATGAACGCCCGCTCGGGCGCATCGGATTTTCGCCTCGATCTGCCGGGGCTTCGGTACAACGGGCTGGGGCTGTACGACGCCGATCTTGTCTGGAGCAACGAACGGGACCAAGGGCGTTTCAAGGTCAATATTCCCCGGTCTGTTTTGGCAAACGGTCAGCAGATTGCGCACATTTTGCTCACTGGAGATTTGGCCAATGATGCTGTTCAGTTCAGCCTGAATACGGAGGACACGACATCTATCGTCAAAAAAATCAATTTGCGCGGGGCCTTGTCCACGGTGGATTCGTTGTGGCAGCTGCACTTCAATGCTGCCTCCATCACCTTGTTTGATGAGCAATGGTACATGGAGGATGAGAACTACCTGCGTTTTTCCGGGACATACTTCGAGGCCAAGAACTTTGATTTGATGCATGGTACCCAGCGCATCCGCTTGGAAAGCCACAACGACGGCAAAGGAGCGCGTTTTTCTTTGGCCAACTTCGACCTCAACTTTTTGGAACGGATACTTCGCCTCGACGACATCCGGTATCGGGCCAAGATTTACAACCTCGACATCGAGATCGAAGATGTGTTTGCCCTGCGCGACATCCGCGGCTACATCACCACAGACACGCTTTACCTGAACGAAAAGGCCTACGGGACCATGATCGGCAACGTGGAAGTTCCCGACCTCAACTCGCCCGTGTGGTGGCGTGTTTTCCTCCGGGGCAAGGATAAATCTACGTTGCGGATACTCGGGTCTTATGTGGCGGAAGGCCAGAAGCGCCACAAGGTGGAAGAACTTGGCGAGATCAAGCCCGGCGAGTTTCGAGCCTCGGTGCAATCGGTGAATTTCCCCTTGCAGGTACTGGAATTGATCGTACCGGACATTTCCAAAACCCAGGGCACGCTGGGGCTTGATGTGATGCTTGGCGGCCCCTTCAACCGGGTGGCCATGAAGGGGCAGGCAATCGTGGACGGATCGTTTCAACTGGATTATCTGCAGGCCCGTTTTTACATCCCGAACGAGGTGATTCAACTGAGCGAAACCCAGATTTGGGCCGACAAAGACACTATTTTGGACGGGAGCCAAAAGAACGCCGCCATTATCCGGGGTGGGTTGCGGCACGATCATTTCAGCGACTGGCAACTGGATTGCGACATCAAATCGGTCGGGTCCAACTTTCTGGTGTTGAACACCATGCCCGACGACAACGATATGTACTACGGACAGGGGATCGGCAATTTTGAGGCAAAGTTTTCCGGCTCATTCAGCAAAACGGATATTCGAATAAACGCCGTTACCGGCAAAGAAACACGTTTGTACATTCCGCTATCGTCTGCGCGATCGGACATCAAGGATGCCAGTTTTATCACATTCCGCGACAAAAACAAGCCTGCCGAATCGGGCAACGAAAAGCAGAAACGTTTTGTATCGAGCGATTTGAAGGGTCTGAACCTCGAGATGAACCTTACCATCACCGATGATGCGGAAGTACAATTGATTTTTGATGAAGCCGCGGGGGATATCGTGAAGGGTAGGGGAGACGGCAACCTGCGAATCGTCATCAATCGGGAAGGGGAATTCAAGATGTACGGAACCTACCAGATTCGGCGTGGCGAATACATGTTCACGTTGCTCAACCTGGTGAACAAACCCTTTACCGTGGCCGATGGCGGCACCATCAGCTGGTACGGCGATCCCTACGGAGCGCAGATCAACCTGGATGCCACATACTCGGAAAACACCTCCCTTTCCACGTTTTTGCAAGAAGAATTGGCGGTAACCAATACCCTGAGCGCAGAGGCTACCAAGTCTACACGAGTCGTGGTGACCATGCATTTGAAGGGAGATCTGTTCAAGCCGAACATCAGTTTCGATTTGAGTTTTCCAAACCTGACAAGTCAACTCAGATCGCTGACAGACAGCAAAATGTCCCTTTTGAGGCAGGATCAGAACGAGTTGACGCGCCAGGTGTTCGGCTTGATCGTTGTCGGCTCCTTTTTGCCCTCCACGGGTTTTGCTACCAATGTCCAAAGCAGCGACTACTTGGCCTCGGCGTTCAATACGCTTACGCAGGTGCTGAGCAACCAGTTTTCGAGCTACCTGACCACGCTGGCATCGGAATGGTTTGGCGGAGCGGTTTCGAGTATTGAATTCAACATCGCGTACAACGAATACCGAAACCAGACGACGCCCGATCAGTCCAATCTATCCCAGATCGGCCGGGAACTTCAGGTGCGGCTGAGCAGTGGATTTGCCAACGACCGGATCACCGTGCAATTGGGCTCGCAGTTTGGTCTTGGCCAACCGGGCACAACCACGTCCGACGGTTTTCTGGGCGAGGATGTAACCGTGGATATTCAAATTACCGAAAATCGGCAGTGGCGCCTCCGGGTGTACCAACGCACCGAACCGGATATCGCCGGCGGTTCGAGGCGCTCCCGGTATGGTTTTGGCATCAACTTTCGCAAGGAATACGATACGTTCAACGACCTGATGCAAGACCTGACGGGTTGGCTCCGGAAGAAGAAATGACGGTATAGCATTGATTATCCCAGCTGCTCCAGCGCTTTTTCCCACTCAGCGTACACCTTCTCCAGTTCAGATTTGCCGGTGTTGTACTTCTGAAGCACATCCTTCGATTCGGATTTGTTGTAAAAACCCGCCTCCGCCATCTTGTCCTCCATTTTTTTCAGTTCGGCCTCTATCTCTCCAATGCGGCGTTCAGTGCGTTGTACTGTTTTTTGTAGTGTTTTTTTCTCTTCTGGGGAAAGGGCAATACCGGCCTTGCTTTGCACATCGGGGGCGGCATAGCCGCTTCCGGCTACCGGCTGCCGGCTTCCGTTCGAGCGCATTTCCACTTGGCGCATGTTGTCGAGTCGGCGTTTTTCGAGGAAATAGTTCACGTCGCCGAGATATTCATGGAGACGATGGTCGCGGAATTCGATGGTACGGGTGGTGAGGCCGCTGAGGAACTCTCGGTCGTGGCTGACCACGAGCAAAGTGCCGTTGAAGTCGAGCAGGGCTTGTTTGAGCACGTCTTTGGAGAGCATGTCCAAGTGGTTGGTCGGCTCGTCGAGCACCAGAAAATTGAACGGACGAAGCAACATGCAGGCCAGTGCGAGTCGGGCGCGTTCGCCGCCGGACAGGGCCACGACCTTTTTGTCCACGTCTTCGCCGCTGAACAAAAATCCACCGAGGACGGCCCGCAATTTGGTGCGCATTTCCGGCGGACTGTATTTTTCCATCGTTTCCAGCAGCGTGATTTTGGGATCGAGTGTTTCGGCTTGGTTTTGGGCATAATATCCGATGGACACGTTGTAGCCAAGCGTTGCTTTTCCGCTGGTGGCCGTTTCGGCATTGACGAGAATTTTTGCCAAGGTGGTTTTCCCTTGTCCGTTTTGGCCGACAAATGCCACGCGTTCGCCGCGAAGAAGTTGAAAATCCACGTTTTCGAGCACTTTGAGGTTTCCGTACCGCTTGGTGAGGTGCTCGGCCGTGGCCACCACTTCGCCGGCGCGCGGCGCTTCCGGGAAGCGCAGGCGCATGACGGAGGTGTCCTGTTCGTCAATTTCCACGCGCTCCATTTTGTCGAGCTGTTTTTGCATGCTCTGGGCCATCTTGGTTTTGGTGGCCTTGGCCATGAAGCGGGCGATGGTGCGTTCCCGGTCGGCGATGACCCGTTGCTGGTTTTCGTAGGCGGCAGAGAGTTTTTCGCGGCGTTCGGCACTCAGTTCCACATACCTGGAGTAGGGCACCTTGTAGTCGTCGAGGCGTCCGAGCATGACCTCGACGGTTCGGTTGGTCACATTGTCCAGGAAACGGCGGTCGTGGCTGATGACGATGGCCATGCCGGGATATTTGCCGAGCCAATCTTCCAGCCAAAGGATACTTTCGATGTCGAGGTGGTTGGTCGGCTCGTCGAGCAGGAGCAGATCGGGCTGGCGAAGCAGTATTTTGGCAAGTTCGATGCGCATCTGCCAGCCTCCGGAAAACTCGTCCGTCAGCCGGGTCATGTCGGAATGCTGGAAGCCGAGTCCGGTCAATACCCGTTCAGCATCGGCGGTGGTGGTGGCATGGCCGAGGTGGTGCAGGTGCTCGGTGAGGTCGCCCATGTCCTCAAGCAACTTGTGGTAGGCATCGGTTTCGTAGTCTTCCCGTACGGCGAGTTCGGCCTGAATATCGTGCAGTTGCTTTTCGAGAGCAAGCACCTCGGCAAACGCGGTCATGGTTTCGTCGAGCACGGTTTTGCCCTTGGGCAGGAGCATGTCCTGATGCAAATACCCAACGGTAAAGTGCGTGGGTTTGACCACGTTGCCTTCGTGGGGCGACATTTCGTCGGCGATGATTTTCAGGAGCGTGGATTTGCCCGCGCCGTTACGGCCCACGAGGCCGATGCGTTCGCCGGGTTTGACCACGAGATTGACGGAATCGAGCAGGGTTCGGTTGCCGTATTTGACGAAGATATTACTGAGGGTTAGCATAGCGGGCGCGAAGGTACGAATTGCCCTACCTTAGCGCCAAAAAACTATAAACTATGGCTACACATCAACCGGATGCGCCGGGAAGAAGCGAAGGCTCGGGCGCAGTATTTGGAAAACAAATCCTGTTGCTGGCCCTTGTCAGCGTGGCAGGGTTGTTGGTTTACAAGACATTCTTTTCCTCGGGGGGCATTTCCGATATCTTCCAAAGTCCGAAGGGGGTGCAGTTGACGTATGTGCCGTCGGATTTCCAGCCCAACCTGAACGAAGAGGCCACTTTGCAAATCCTGTCCCAGCCGGAGAAGTACCGGAAGGAGTTTGACGAACTGGTGTACAATTTCAATATATCGCTGCTGTACCACGTGGCCAATCGCATGAACCTGCCCGACAGCCTGAAGCGCCGCTTGGAGCCGGAATACCGCAAGCATCACGACTACCTGCAGGCGTTGTATTTCAGCGATTTTGTTGCGCTGAAGGACACCACTGCCGTGATGTACGAAAACTGGTACAACGACAATGCCAATCAGGCCGTGCAGGTGTTCAACGAAGTGGCGAGCAAGTACACTTGTTTTTTCGTCACGCAGATCCTCGCCACCTTGCTCAAGGCTACCGACGGACGCCTGATGGCCAAAGGAAAAAATGTGGACAATCCTTGCGGTATCGCCCTGAGCGAGGGGCTTCGCCCGATGGTGGAGCGGCTGCAAACCAGAGCCTCTATCATGGATTTCAGCGCTTCCCGCGGGATGCTGAAAGACAAAGTGCGGCAAGGGATCGCCGAGTTGGCCACTTATGAATTGCGAAGCCGATTGGGGTTGGACAAAACCTTGTCGTACAAAGTGTTCGGCTTTTCTATTTCCGAAACGGACATTCGGGTGGAAGCGATCAGCGTGATCAAGTCGGGCTTCAAATTGGATCAGTCGCTCGACGTGACATTCAGCCCCAAAAAGGGCATTGTGTACGTCACGTTGCCGGCGCCGACCATACTTTCGCACGAGGTGTATCCCCGGGTAGACAAGTTGGACGTGGGTTTCCTGTCGGGCATCAGTGGGGAAGAGATGAACAAAAACTTCAATGAACTCCGGCGGCAGTTCCGGCAGGATGCCTTGGACAACGAGCGAGTATTGGACAAAGCCAAGGCACGGGCCGACACTGTGATGCAACTCATGTTGGGGCCGGTGGTGAAAAGCATGGGGCGCAAGTACAAACTGGAACTCCGCTACCGGGAACAGATACAGGGAATGCCCGCAGAAGAAACGAGCCGCCGGGAACAGGCGGCGCCGGCATCGAAAAACAAGGGGTTTATTCCACAATAGCTACGCCTTTTTCAGTAGTTCGTTTATTTTTTTGTTGAGCCATATACGCTCATTTACGTTTTTGTCCTGCTCGATATCGGTCAATAGTTCCAAAAGACGGGTCTTGCTGGGCCGTGGCTTCTGGCGCAGCCTGTCGAGCCGAGTCAAAAATTTAACGAAATTGTCATAACCGGCCCGGCGTTCGACCGTCATGCTGTTTTCCCGAACCACTGTCATGCGCAGGTTATTCAAGCGCGTAGCGAACAAGGTTTGATCACTGGGATCGTCTTCATAAAAAATTTTCACCTCAAGCATCTTGCTGAAATACTTGCAGGTATTGTCCAGAAAATTGGGCAGGTTGAGCACGAGTTTCCGCGCTTCGGAAATGTTGTTTTGAGTAAAGTGCAAATATGCCAGGGCAAGTTTGTAGTAGTGCTCCGACTCTTGGGGGCCAATGATTCGGTGGCGGTTAACCTCAATAAATTGCAACACCGAGTCATATAGTTCTGCGAGAACGCCTGTCTTTACCGAACTTATGAACATGTTTGAAAACACGGGCCTTTCATTTCGCAAACGTGCAGGCGACAGTCTGCGTTGGACCAAATCGAAAAGTATCTCGCGATACTTTGGGATATTGTAGTTGTGCGCGCAGAAATTGTAGGCAATTTCTTCCAGTTGCCCCAAGTGGTAAGCACTCAGAGTAGTTTCATGTTCCGTCAGGTCTTTTAAAAAGGTATCGAAAACAATTTCCGCCGGATTGTTCCAGGAACTCAATAAATGCAGGGCAGACAGATGTAATCTAAAGAGTGGCGTGGCAAGCCAGGGCTTTTGCTGCAGGGCTTCTTCTGCTTCTTGAAGGATCGCCTTCACTTGTTCCGGTTCTAAAATCGGAACCCACCCCATGAGGCTAAAAACGGAAAGCAATAGATCCAGACGCCACGCCCAATAAAAAGTATCCAGGGCTTTAAGGGCTTGGATATTGTTCATGTCATCTCTGACATCCGTTTGTAAACCCATCAGATGAGATTTCGCATACTCTGCTTCCCAGTCCTGGAGAAAATCTATCAGGTCGCTGGAATTTCTGTTGGCGCGTAGGCGTTCGAGGCGTTTTAGGTATGACTCTGCAACATCAATTGCTGCTTTATCGCTAAAAAAATGGACGAGCCGGGCATGTGTGCCAACCGGTCGGATGATGTTTTTCAGGTTTTCATACTCAATAAATCGTTCGACAAAATTCAGGGCCGAGCTGGTAACATTTTTTAGCGTCTGGAGATTAAAGGAACGAGATGGGTACAACACCGCGTACACATGTTCGCGTGCCAGAAGTTTTGTGGCCTCCTTTTCCTGCTCGTCGAACACCTCAAAAATATACATCACCAAAGTCAATTCTTTGGAGACATCCTTTTCGGCAGTAAAGTAGGGGGATTGCAAAAAAAACTCAAACGCCGCCTGCTCGGCTTTCGAAAATACACGCAGGCACTTAACCAGATCAGAATTAATCATTACGAAAAAACAAATACCGGCTTAAGGGCATTGGGCCAACTTGGCCGGGCAATAATAGGGCAACTAAATCACTTTCAATATGAATACTACTCAAGAGTCCATCATTATTAGCGAAGTAGTCCGGGAACGGGCATCCGGCGGTCAGGTTGCACAATCGTGCAGTAGCCTGACGAACAGCTATTATTCACAGCTTGCACTTGCCAACACACCTTACACGCTTGAATGGGGGACTGGTGGCGGCAGTTCGGGACAGGTAAAAATTGCTGTCGGCAGTGCAATTTTCATGGTCGAGTACGATACCGTGAATGAAAAAGTCGTGATGTTTGGCGAATGCGGTTCAACGGACTGGGATGATTTCAGCGTGGCAGATGACACGGTACTCCAGTACGCAAACGGAGGGTTCACCTTCGATGTCCAGTTTGAACTGCACGATGGCACCGATATCAAAATCATCGTGGAGGTGGGTAGCCTCGCCAGTATAACGGCATTTGATTGAGGTATTTCCCAAGTACTTTTGCGAAAATTTGTAAGCAACTTTTCAAAAAAATAGCCTATACTTTTGCTGCGGATTTGCGGCTAATAGCCTGAGAAGGGACGGGGTTTGCCAAAGTTGAAAGGTTTCTTGAGCGGAAACCAATCTCGTCCGGAGATGTGCGATACGGAATGGTCGCCGTCAGTTTGAAAACGAAAAGGGGCTGGCAGGATTTTTCCTGTCGGCCCCTGCTTATTTTCAGGACATTTTGCCAAATCGTTCTTCCAGTACACGGAAACGATAATCAAAGATCGTGTTCAATTGGCTGCGAACGAAAAGGGAATGGGCCAAGCGCCCTAACACCCCCAACGGCAGCCGATAGTGTACTAAGTCGGTCATCTCCACGCCACCCGGTATCGTTCGGAAGTGGTGTTGATGATGCCACAAAGCATAAGGGCCTACCCGTTGTTCGTCTACGAAAAACTCCCCCTCCTGTACATGCGTTATCTCGGTCATCCAAAACAGGGGAATACCGAGCAAGGGGCTAACCGTGTACGCGATTATTTGTCCAGGATACATCTTGTTTATGGTATCCGGATCCGATTTGATGTGAAAGCCCATGTATGACGGCGTAATCGTTTTCAGGTTGGCCGGCGACGAAAAAAATTCCCAAGCCGTTTCGAGGGGAATAGGAAGGCGCTGTATGCGTTTCAGTGTGTGTACAGACATATATATTTTTGGGCTTCGAAACAGCGCACACCAAAAATAGTTTCGGCATCGAAGTCCCCCTTCGATGCCGAAATTCAAGTCAAACAAGTACGACTTAGCGCATATTGTCCGGAATGAACTTTTCGAGATTCTCCGGATACTCCTTCAAGTACTCGTAGCGAAGCACATCGTATGTCGTAACGATGCCCAGCAGTTCATGTTTGTCGTTCACGATTGGTATGGCATGAAAGAGATGTTCCATGAGCACCTCGGCTGCCGCTCCGATATGTTGATCCGGATCCAGTGTTGCCAAATGGGTGGTCATCACTTCGCTTACACGCATGTCCTGGTAAGCTACGGCCGATAGACCCAGTTTGAACATGTCCCACGAGGTTACCAACCCGACAAGTTTTTTCCCATCCACGATGGGGATGTGGTGAATGCGTTTGGTCATGAAAATTTCCCGAGCCTGGCCTAACGTGTCTCCTGGTGAAAGGGTGATGACATTGGAGGTCATGATCGTGTGTATGCGTTCGTTCATCATAAGCCAAGTGCGTATTTAGTGTGGCAAATTTGAAAAAAATGTTTTTGAAAAATATCTGCGCCGAAAGTAGAGGGCTTCTACAAAATCTCCAAACAAACCTACAATTTAACCTTCACAACCTATCTCAACACTAATTTTCTCAGAATACTACTCCCTGACCCTGCATGGACTTCAACCCAATATAGTCCAGAGGGCAAATCGCTGACCAAAATCGGGAAACGCCCCCCCCCTTCCGGCAAAAAGAGTTGCTTCGCACGAACTAGGTGTCCTTGGGCATTTCTAAGAACCACCGAGATATCTCCACCGCCAAAACGAGCCCACTCCAGAAAAAACATGTCGAATGCGGGGTTTGGCAAGATTCGGATGTCGCCTATTATTTGGAGGTCTTCTGAAGCCGAAAGGGTAGAGTCAACATGGGCAGTTACCGGTACCCGCTCGCTGAGGCATTCAACCGGGTAGAAGTCAACCTCCCAGTCGTAAAAATAGTAATAACGCTCTGTGCCCAGATTGGAAGATTTGATGCTAAGATAACCGGGAATCTCGTACGGGTAACTTACATCTTGGTCACTGCGCCGCAATTGCGGCCCGGCACTGCCTAAAGATTGTTCGTTTGTGGCCTCATCTGTGGTGAGCGCCAGGTCAGTCCCCACAGGTATGTCCATGTCAAGTGTGATGACTGTCGTACCAACTGGGATATTCACCTGCGTACTTTGGAGAACGGTGCCGTCGGACGTGCGCAGATCTATCTGCCTGATACCTGCCCGATTGGTGTACACCTTGACTTTCAGCAATTTGAACGGCGTGTAACAATCAAAGATGATTGCGCCGTTCGTTTGCATCCCGGCAAAATTGGAGCCGCTATGCCCGCTCATGCCGGTGAAGACATTGGGGGTATCAAATAATGCCTTGTTGGCCACCCAGTAGGTAGTGCTCACGGGCAAAGGTGGGGTCACAAAGGGATTGCCGACAAACAATTGGTTGCCCCCCGTAGCGGCATCGTGCCAAATCAATTTATCTCCTGATGCCGAAAGTATGGCAGGTGCATTCGGCGCCACGGTGTCCGCAACTGGTATCGGCAAGGCAGGCTCCAGTACGGAAACCTGCACGGGCACCGATTCAAATTGCGCACACAAGCCCTGTGTGCGCACCGAATAGGTGCCGGAACTTGCAACTACGACCGAAGCGGTCGTATCACCGGTATTCCAAAGATAAGTGGTGGAAGGCGAAGCGGTCAACGTTACCGATTCGCCAAGGCAAAATATCGTATCCCCCAAAACCTCGATGGCTGGAGTCTGTACAGGGTCAACTTCAAGGGACAGATAGTTCGACACAGCGGTACACCCTTGGGCATTGGTCGCCGTCACCGCGTATATCCCAGCGGCACTTACCCAAATTGTCGCCGTCGTGTCGCCGGTGCTCCAGGCATAGCCTTCTAAATCTTCCACGACTTTCAACTGCACGCTGTCGCCAGAACAAAACACCGTATTGCCTTCGGCTACCACTTGCACTGGTGGCGCTGTACATTTCCCCTCTTCGATTATCCGGTATTGGTCTACCGGAGGTAACACAAGTTTGTCCACCGTTCCGGATGGCCAAAGAACAACAATAGAATCAATTTCAGTGACATTTCCCAGACCGAAGTGCAGGGTGAAGGAATTGTTGATCCCATAGCTCTCGCCCGACCGGACCTCCCGCACCTGCTTGCCCAATGAACTGAACAAAAACGCCTTGGCGCCTATCGCGGACCGGTTGTTCGTTGCCCCGCGCAATGTCAGGCCAAAAAAGTGATTGGCATTGCCCTCATTGATCCAGATGGCATCCGGCGTGTTGCTGGGTGTGGTATAGATTTCGGCATATCCCGCGTAGATATCCTGAAAACCATCGTGGTTCAGATCGCCAAGGGCGAAAGATTCCATCTGGTTGTTGTCCAGGATCGGTTGGCTTGTGAAGGTTCTGTTTCCGTTGTTTCGGAACAAAATGTGTTGGGTGCCCGACACCAAAATATCCACGAACCCGTCATTGTCAAAGTCGCGGAACACCCCTTGGATGGGCAGCCCGATGATGGCGTTCAGCAGACCGGCACTTGCCGTGATATCGGTGAAATGCCCGGTTCCGTCATTTTCCAGCAACTGGCTGCTTTGGTCGTGGTTGGTGACGAAACAATCAAAGTCGCCGTCGTTGTCCATGTCGCCGAAGTCGGCTGTCCAACTTTGTGCGCCGATACGCAAGCCCGACCAATTGGTGGTGTCTTGTGTGTAGGTACCGTCGCCGTTGTTCAAAAACAATTGGTTGATGCGGCGCCCGTCGGCGGGGTCTGTCACGCCTTGCCGGCACTTGGCGATGTACAAGTCGAGGTCGCCGTCGTTGTCCACATCGCTCCAGACGGAACCGTAATTTCCCGAATCGTCGGAGGGCGGAAACGTACTCAAATCAATAGCAGCAGGTGAGTAGATCAAACTGCCCGACCCGTCGCCGTTGTTCAGGAAAATTCGGGAAGGGCCATCGTCGTGGCAAACAAACGCGTCGAGCCAGCCATCGTGGTTGATATCGGCCATGTTGACGCCCTGCACAAAGGTCTGCGGGGCGTTGATTTGGGCAATGCTGAACGATGCCCCGTTCGGGATAGCGATTTTGATGCCGTCGTAGTCGCCACCGGTCAATATGGCCGGACGACCGCTCCCGGTCAGGTCGCCTGCACAAACCCCCCATTGGCTTGCATTCGAAATATTGCCGATTTCTTGGCGCAGGAATGGCACGCCTGCCGCAGTCTGGTATTCGACCGCCAGTTGGTTGCCCTGGTCCATGCGCACGATGTCGTCCCGGCCGTCGCCGTTCATATCGAGAACGGCAATGGCTACCCCGCTGTAGTGCGGTATCGGGGCAAGTGCAGTGGTTTGGTTGGAGAAAGAGATTTGTGCAACCAGAATGCTGTTGCAGAATGCCCCGCAGATGGCGGCAGACAAAAACCGGAAATTCATGGGCGGCAACTATTGGGTTCAAAAAGTGGGACAAGATAGGGCGAAGAGGCATGAGTGCGCAGACCTGTCGTGGCACGACATGGCGGGTTTGCCAATCCCCGACATGCGGCTCAGGCGCGTTGGGCAGCGAGCAGGTACAGCACGGCCATACGAATGGCCACGCCGTTTTCAACTTGCTGCAAAATAATGCTTTGGCGGCTGTCGGCTACATCGGAGGTCAGTTCCACCCCGCGATTGATAGGCCCAGGGTGCATGACCACGATTTCCCGGTCCAACTCGTCCAGCATCTGTCGGGTGATCCCGAAAAACTGGTGGTACTCCCGCAGGCTGGGAAAATATTTGATGTCCTGTCGTTCCAGTTGAATACGCAGCACATTTGCCACATCGCACCAACGCAGGGTGTCGCGCACGTCGTGCGATATTTCGACGCCGAGATCGCCGTAGTGTTTGGGGATCAGTGTCGGCGGCCCACAAACGCGCACTTTTGCGCCAAGTTTCAGCAGACAAAAAACATTGCTCAGAGCGACCCGACTGTGCAGGATGTCGCCGATGATGGCCACTTTTTTCCCGGCCACGTCGCCGAACTTCTCCCGGATGGAATACGCATCCAGCAATGCCTGTGTAGGATGTTCATGGGTGCCGTCGCCGGCGTTGACTATGTTTGCCGGTATGTGCTTGGACAAAAAAACACAGGCACCGGGAGCGGGGTGGCGCATGACCACCATGTCCACCTTCATGGCTAATATGTTGTTGACGGTATCGAGCAGGGTCTCGCCCTTGCTGACACTGGACGACGAGGCCGTAAAGTTGACGATGTCGGCGCTCAGGCGGCGCTCGGCCAACTCAAAGGAAACCCGGGTACGGGTGCTGCTTTCAAAAAACAGGTTGGCGACCGTGATGTCCCGCAGGGAGGGCACCTTCTTGATCGGGCGGTTTATTACCTCTTTGAAATTGTCGGCGGTCTCGAAGATGAGTTGGATGTCTTCCTCGGTGATGTTCTTGATGCCGATGAGGTGGCGTGTGCTGAGCTGTTTCATGCTTGCCGTTTCTCAAAAAACAAAATTTCATCCGCCCCATGAACTTCCTTCCAGTGTACTTTGACGTACGCTTCATCCAACGCATCCACGACCAAACCGGTGTAGTCGGCCTGAATGGGCAGGTGGCGGTTGAACCGGCGGTCCACCAGTACCAGCAATTCGATCATTTGCGGGCGGCCGTAATGCTGGAGCGCCGCGAGGGCTGCCTGGATGGTACGTCCGGTGTACAGTACATCGTCCACCAGCAGGACTTTTTTGTTCGTGACGATGAAGTCCATTTCATTGGGGTGAGGGACTAGGGGAGTGTCGTGCATCCGAAAGTCGTCGCGGTAGAACGTGATGTCGAGGCGACCGTATTCGATATTGTGATTGCCCGTCAGCGCCTGCAGGCGTTCGTGAATCCGGTCGGACAAGGGCACCCCCCGTGGCTGAATCCCGATCACACAAGCATCGGAAAAATCTCCCCAGTCTTCGATCAACTGGTGGCACAAGCGTTCGATGGTCAGACTGAAGCGCTCATGGTTTAGCAGATTTTTTCCAACGGTATCCATCGTGCATTACACTTCGGGTTCAATGGGGGTTTCTTCCTCCTCGGCTTGTTTCACCACCGTCACGTCGGCAATTTCGTCGTTGTCGTTCAAGCGGATGACTTTGACGCCCTGGGTATTGCGGCCCATGACGCGCATTTCGGATACGGCAGTTCGGATCGTCACGCCAGCGGTCGTGGTGATCATCAGGTCGTCGTCGTCGGTGACGGATTTGATGGCTACGAGGTTGCCGGTTTTGGACGTGACCTGCATGGTTTTCACCCCCTTGCCGCCGCGGCCGTGGGTGGGGTAATCTTCCAGCGCAGTACGTTTTCCAAGGCCTTTTTCCGATACCACCAGGATCGTAGCCGTGGTATCCACCGGGTCCACGCAAACCATGCCGACCACCACGTCGTCGTTTTCGTTGTCCACCCGGATGCCTCGCACACCCGCAGCACCGCGACCCATCGGGCGAACGTCCTGTTCGTTGAACCGGATGGCGCGCCCGCTTTGTACGGCGAGCAGAATTTCGTTGCTGCCGTTGGTCAGCTTGGCCTCGATCAGTGCGTCGCCCTCGTTGATTTCGATGGCGTTGATCCCGCCCTGCCGTGGACGCGAGTATGCCTCCAGCAGGGTCTTTTTGATCTGGCCGCGTTTGGTGCAGAACATGATATAGTGCCCGTTGATGAACTCGTCATCATCGAGTTTTTTTCGCAAAATAATATAGGCGCGGACCTTGTCTTCCTTGGGTATGTTCAGCAGGTTTTGAATGACTCGGCCGGCAGTGGTTTTGCCGCCTTCGGGAATTTCGTACACTTTCAGCCAGAAACAGCGCCCGCTTTCGGTGAAGAGCAGGATGGTCTGGTGGTTGGTGGCGATGAACATGTGCTCCACGAAATCCTCGTCGCGGGTGCGAACACCCACAGCCCCACGGCCTCCGCGGCCCTGTGCGCGATACTCGGTGCTCGGGGTGCGCTTGATGTAGCCAGCGTGGCTGATGGTGATGACTACTTCCTCGTCTTCGATGAGGTCTTCGATGCTGATGTCTGCATCGTCAATTTCTATTGCGGTGCGACGGGCATCGCCATAGCGTTCGGATATTTCCCGCAACTCCTCCTTGATGATGCCGCGCTGGAGCATTTCGTCGGCCAAAATGGCCTTGAATTCGGCAATTTTGCGTTGCAGGTCATCGTATTCGGCTCGAACCTTATCGCGCTCCAGGCCGGTGAGTTGTTGCAAGCGCATCGCAAGGATCGCCTTGGCCTGAATTTCGGTCAACCCGAAACGCTCCATCAGCCCCTCGCGGGCCTGTTCGGCGTCTTTCGAAGCGCGGATAAGCGCGATGACCTCGTCGAGGTGGTCGAGCGCAATGAGCAAGCCCTCGAGAATGTGCGCGCGTTCTTCGGCTTTACGGAGATCAAACTTGGTGCGTCGAACAATTACTTCGAGGCGAAACTTGACGAATTCCGTAACCAGGTCCAACAAGTTCAGCGTACGGGGGCGACCGTTTACGAGAGCGATGTTGTTGATCCCGTAACTGGTCTGAAGCGGTGTCAACTTGAACAATTGGCTCAGGATGACATTCGCGGCAGCGTCGCGTTTGATCTCAATGACGATGCGCACGCCCTCTCGGTTCGACTCGTCGCGCACGTCGGAAATGCCGAGGATTTTTTTCTCATTAACCAGATCGGCGATTTTGCTGATGAGCATTGCTTTGTTGACCTGATAGGGTATCTCGGTGACAATGATGGCTTCGCGGCCCTTCTCGTCCGTTTCGATCTCGGTTTTGGAGCGAACCACCACGCGGCCTCTTCCCGTGCGGAAGCCCTCCTTGATGCCCGACAGTCCGTGAATAATGCCTCCAGTAGGGAAGTCGGGGGCCAGCACGTGCTGCATCAGTTCCTCGACATCAATGTTCGGGTTGTCAACCGCAGCAGTGATGGCGGCGCAAACTTCGGTTAAGTTGTGCGGCATCATGTTGGTAGCCATACCCACGGCAATACCGCTGGCGCCGTTCACCAACAGGTTGGGGAATTTGGTGGGCATCACCGTCGGTTCTTCGAGCGAATCGTCAAAATTCAGTTGAAAATCAACGGTTTCCTTGTCAATGTCGCCCAACATTTCGTCGGCCACACGGCGCAGACGAGCCTCGGTGTAACGCATGGCCGCAGGGCTGTCGCCGTCCATGGACCCGAAGTTACCCTGGCCGTCCACAAGCGGGTAGCGCAGACTCCATTCCTGGGCCATTCGTACCATCGTGTCGTACACGGAGCTGTCGCCGTGGGGGTGGTATTTACCCAGCACTTCACCCACGATACGGGCCGATTTTTTGTAGGGTTTGTTGTAGGAAACGCCCAGGTCCAGCATGCCGTACAGCACGCGCCGGTGTACCGGTTTCAGGCCGTCGCGCACATCGGGAAGGGCGCGACTGACGATCACCGACATGGAATAGTCAATGTACGCGGTTTTTAGTTCGTCTTCGATGTTGATGGGAAGAATCCTCGACTCCATTCTTGCGATTTACGATTTACGAATTTTGACTTACGATTTGGGTGGGTAGGGTAGGGGCTGCCCTGGTTTTTGGCCCATTTGCAAATCGGTGCGCGAAGGTACGAAAAATGGTCGGGTAACATGGAAGGCATATCGGACGTAGAACATTTATTCTACCAGAAATTTCACTACGCCGCGCCCGTTTGCAGCAGTCCATTGCAGCAGGTACATACCGCCGGGCAGTTTTGGCAAGGGCAGCGTGCTGAGGTTGGAGGTTTTATCCTCCCGAAAATGCTGCATCAAGCGCCCCTGTGTGTCGTGGATAGCCACCTGAATCTTTTCATTTTCCAGATCGGCCGGCCAACGGATGTTCAATTGGCCGGAGGCAGGATTTGGAAAAACCAAGGGTGCTGCTTCTGCAACCGTCGGTTCCGGGCTGTCAACAAGGGCGCAATTGTAAGAGCCAATGCTGTCGGTATGTAAAGCCCATAGGCATAACCCTCCACCCGGCCCAAGTGGGCCTTCAGAGCCTTGTGCGAAAATGGTTTTGTCTTCCAGTTCATATAGAGAAGCACGCCACATGCCGGTTCCGGAAGATGCATTTTTACTTCGCCGTATTTCCTGGAGATTTCGGTCGAATTTGACAAAACCACGAAACTTCTCCAGAATTATGTAATTGCTATCGGATGTCTGGACGAAAGCATAGGCAGGGTGCTTGAGCAGGTTCGTATCAACTATGCTCCATTCCAGAGTACCATACCTGTCGTATTTGCGTACCCCACCCGGCAGTTGACCAGGTTCTACACATACACCACCATCGCGGGCAAGGACAGCAAATTTGCCATCAAAACTTTCAAAGATGGTAGTCGGTATACTGATATCCCCGTTTGGCTCTACTTGAGCCAGTTGATATTTGGATGGAAGCCAGCCTTGCATCTGGAACAGGAGCGAAAGGCCGCCGTCGAAACGGATGATACCTCGATGAACAGTGGTAAAATTGGAATTGACACCGGGCCAATTAAAGGATTTTACCCACTCCAGCACGTTTGCGGGGTCTGTTTTCAAAACAAATCCGGTCGCCGAATTTTTAATTTTTGCTACCATAAAGCGTTCGCCATTAGCCGCCTGGATGATATATTGAATATCAAACGTATCGCTGAACGGCACCGGATAATTTTGAGTACTCAGTACATTGCCGGATGCATCTATCTCAGAAAAAGTCAGGAAGTTCGGCGCAAAGCCGGCCCGGAAAAATCGGTCGCCGGTGTATAGCACCCCATCCGTACTCGCGCTGATCAGGCCAGTACACTCTTTTCTTGTTCCAAGTGTGCCGTCCGGTTCTATGCGGGCTGTTCTGAAAGAGGTTTTGGAAAATGGCAGAAAATGCTGGAAAGCGCCATCGGGAAGAAGCCGAACTTGATAAAAAGGAAGGTCTAATCCCAGGCCCCAGGTATACTGCCAGTATACCTGAAAAAAGCAGGAATTTTGTGCCCGGGCAAATTGGAGGGAAAGCAGGGCCAGAATGATGAGGGTGGTGTGGAAGTAGTTGTTTTTCATGGAATTAGTTTTAGAATTTGTTTTGATCTTCAAAATCAACGCTTATACACCATCTTTTGTGAACCTGCGTATAGCGGAAGTTTGGCCAGTTTTGTCCAAACTAAAATCATCGTCTCAGCCCTGTAAGCATACCCGTTGAGTGCGTTAAGGTATATCCTTTTATGAAAAAATGTTTGTCTCTTTTTTGAAAAAAAACCTCGCCTACCTTTGCCCCATGCAACTCGCCGCCCAGGCTGTTTTTTGGGGCAGCATGCTGGCCATGCTGCATACCTACCTGTTCTATCCGCTCCTGATGCGGATGCTGGCCCGGAACAAGCGCCTGAATACCACATTGTTTACACCCGACGACCCGGATATGCCCGTAGTATCCGTGCTGATGTCTGTGTACAATGAAGAGCGCGTCATCGGTGAAAAAATTTACAGCCTGACCAAACTGAACTACCCGCCCGAAAAACTCCGCATCTACGTCGGTTCCGACTGCTCGACCGACCGCACGAACGATCTGGTGGCCCATTGTTTCGACATTGACTTCCCGCTGCTGCACGCACATTTCTCCCTTTTCAAAAATCGGCGCGGCAAACCGCCCGTCATCAATGACCTTGCCGCCCGTGCGCAAGCAGACTTCGAGCAAATCTACCAACCCGCCTTCGCCAAGGCTATCGCGGGCAAACCCGAAACCCTCCAACCTTCCAACCAGAAACCTTCCAACCAGAAACCTTCCAACCAGAAACCTTCCAACCCGAAACACATTTTCCTGCTCACCGATGCCAGCGTCATGCTGGAACCGGACACCCTGTACCATTTGGTTCGGCATTTCAAAAACGACCGGATCGGCGTTGTGGATGCCAATATGCGAAGCAAAGGAGTTCGCGAGCAGGGCATCAGCAGAAGTGAGGCACGCTACCTGAGCGGCGAAGTGATGCTGAAACATCGGGAAGGACTTGTCTGGGGCACGATGATCGGCCCTTTTGGCGGTTGCTACGCCCTTCGTGCCGAATTGTTCGAGCCAATCCCGCCGCGCTCTTTGGTAGATGACTTTTGGCTCGTGTTTCGGGTGCTGGAACGCGGCTTTCAGGCGATAAACGACCTGGACGCCGTGTGCTACGAAGGCGCCACGCACCGCGTTTCTGACGAATACCGACGAAAAAAGCGCATCGCTGCCGGCAGTTTTCAAAACCTCGCCCGTTTTCGGCGCTGGGTGTTGCCACCTGTAACCCGCTTGGGCTTCGCCTTTTTTTCCCACAAAGTACTGCGCTGGTTCGGTGGATTTTTTCTGCTCTTGATGCTGCTGTCGGCTGGCTTTTTGGGACTGGAAAACCTATTTTACCGCGGAGTGTTCTGGTTGCTGTTCTGCGGTATTGCAGGAACGTTTTTGCTCCACCTTGCTCAAAATCGGTTGCTCGCCAAGCCCATACCACTGTTGAAGAATCTTGCCTATTTCCTGGCAATGAATGTGGCCCTGACCGACGGATTTTTCAAATGGCTGTGCGGCATACGGGACAATACCTGGCAGCGGACAAACAGAGAGTGAGTGCGCGGGTGAGCGCGGTTACCGAAAAGGAAAATAGCAGTACATGACCAATATTCAACTAAACACAATCGAAGAAGCCCTGCTCGACCTGCGTGCCGGCAAAGTCATCATCGTGGTGGATGATGAAGACCGCGAAAACGAGGGCGATTTTATCTGTGCGGCGGAGTCCGTTACCCCCGAAATTATCAACTTCATGGCCCAACACGGCCGGGGTCTCATTTGTACGCCCATCGAAGAAAAACGCGCCGACGAACTGGGACTGCCGCTCATGGTAAGTGCCAACACGGCCCTGCACGAAACGGCTTTCACGGTGTCCATTGACCTGATCGGCAACGGCTGCTCCACCGGCATCAGTGCTTATGACCGCGCCACGGGCATTCGGCACCTCACTACTGCCCAGGCCAAACCCAGCGACTATGCCCGGCCCGGGCATATTTTCCCGCTTCGGGCGAAAACCGGCGGTGTGCTGCGCCGCACCGGACATACCGAAGCCGCCGTGGACCTGGCGCGAATGGCCGGTTTTTTTCCGGCTGGCGTACTGGTGGAAATTCTGAACCCCGACGGCTCGATGGCCCGCCTTCCGCAACTGCTGGAGGTGGCCCAGCAGTTCGACCTGAAAATCATATCCATTGACGACCTCGTGGCCTATCGCATGCGTACCGAACGTCTTGTGCGCCGGGAGTTTCAAACGGCTATGAAAACCGTGCATGGCGAGTTTGAGGCCATTGTGTTCACCGATGTCTCCTGCGGCGACTGCCATTTGGTACTCAAAAAAGGCGACTGGCAGGAGGACGAACCGGTGCTGGTGCGCGTACATTCCTGGTCGGAAACGGGCGGAATCCTTGGCAACCTGCTCTCCAACTACGGCGATCAGATTCAGCAGGCGCTCCACAGCATTTCCGAAGCAGAAAAAGGCGCCTTTGTGTACCTGCGTCAGGGCGACAAGGCCGATCTGCTGGCCCGGCTCAAGATTTACAAACAGTTCATGGACGACGGCGAGCCGGAAAAATTCGAGCTGCACACCAGCATGGGCAAAAAGGACTTCGGCGTCGGCGCCCAAATCCTGCGCGACCTGAACATCAGCAAAATCCGCCTGCTGACCAACCACCCCAAGCCCCGAACCGGGTTCATCGGGTACGGGCTGGAGATCGTGGAGAATATTCAGTTGGGTTGAAAGGTTTCGGGTTAGAAGGTTTCGGGTTTTGGGTTAGAAGGTTGACTCTCCAGAAACCCGAAACCTTCTAACCCAAAACCCGAAACCTTCCAACCCAAAACCCGAAACCTTCCAACCCAAACATGTACTTTTGCGCCACTTTTTCGATATGGACGATAAACCCTCCGTTACCCCCTACCAAAGCACCCAGGACAGCAAAAAAGCGCAGGTCGAGCGCATGTTCGACAAGATCGCACCCCGGTACGATTTGCTCAACCGCGTGCTCTCGCTGGGCATTGACGTGTGGTGGCGGCGCAAGGCGCTGAACAAACTGCGTGCGGGCGCCCCGAAAGAAATCCTCGACGTGGCTACCGGCACCGCCGATGTGGCCATCATGGCAACCAAAATACTGAAACCGGATCGGGTTGTGGGCGTGGACATCGCCAACCAAATGCTCGACATCGGGCGCGTCAAAATCAACCGGGAGGCGCTCGGCAACGTCATCAGCCTCGAAACAGGCGACAGCGAGAACCTCCGTTTTGACGATACCTCGTTCGATGCCGTGACGGTAGCCTTTGGCGTTCGGAACTTTGAAAACCTCGAAAAAGGACTGTCCGAAATGCTGCGGGTGCTGCGCCCGGGCGGTCAGGTGGTCATCCTCGAATTTTCAAAACCACGAATTTTTCCGTTCAAACAACTGTACAACGCCTACTTCAAATACGTTTTGCCGCTCATCGGGCGTTTAACGAGCCGCGACATGCGGGCCTACACCTACCTGTTCGAAAGCGTGCAGGCATTCCCCGAAGGCGACGATTTTATTCAAATTCTATCCAAAACCGGTTATCAACATCCACGATGCGAACGACTTACGCTTGGAATATGCTCCGTTTACACAGCCGAAAAAGCACGGTAGTCCTGCTGCTTTTCGCCATCGCGGCAGTACTTGCCCCTCAGTTCATGCTTGCACAACGTGCGCAAGGACACAACTTCAACTACAAGGATTTTCAGGCCAAGCCGTACTATTTCGGCATCAGCCTCGGCCTGAACCAAAGTGATTTCAAGGTGTACCATTCCCAGGAATTTATCCGGAACGACTCCTTCAGCCAGGCTCAGGGGGTGACCGGGCCGGGGTTCAACCTCGGTATTGTGTCCAACCTGAAAATCGGGGAGTACTTCGACATCCGTTTTTTGCCCACGCTGTCCTTTGCCGAACGCAACATCCAGTATGTCCCTCCGGGCGAAAAATCCCTTGCGCTGACCCGCAAGATCGAGTCCGTTTTCGTTGAACTGCCGTTTCAGGTGCGCTACAAATCGGTGGCTTACCACGATTTCCGCCTCTTCCTCATCGCCGGAGTAAAATATGTCTTCGACGTGGCCAGCGATTCCCGCTCCCGGCAGGCGGCGGGCCTGATCAAGATTTCGCCCACCGATTTCCAGTTCGAATACGGCGGCGGCATCCAGTTCTTTTTCCCGTATTTCATCTTCTCGCCCGAGTTCAAGGTGTCTCAGGGCCTGAACAACGTCCTGATTTACAACGACAACCTCCAGCAAAGCACGATTCTGGAAAAAGTGCTCTCGCGCACGTTTACGATCTCGCTGTTCTTCGAAGGCTGAGCCGGTTTTGCCTACATTTGTCCCATGATTCCACCCAACACCGTCCGGGACATTCTTGACGCCGTTCGTATCGAAGAGGTGGTGGAGGATTTTGTGTCGCTGCGCAAACGCGGGGTCAACCTGATCGGCCTGTGCCCGTTCCACAACGAAAAGACGCCGTCGTTCAACGTCAATCCCACGCGCAACATTTTCAAATGTTTCGGCTGCGGCAAGGGCGGCGACGCGGTCACGTTCCTCATCGAACTCGAGGGCTTCACCTATCCAGACGCCCTGCGCTGGCTGGCCCGCAAGTACCGCATCGAGATCGAAGAAATCGAGCGCTCGCCGGAGCAAATGGCCGAGCAACAACTCGCCGAATCGCTTTACATCGTCAACGACTTCGCCCTGCGGCATTTTCAGGAGCAACTGTTCGACACGGGCGAGGGCAAGTCCGTCGCGCTTTCCTACTTCAAGCAGCGCGGCCTGCGCGAAGACACCATCCGGGCCTTTGGCCTCGGCTATGCCCCCGATCAGCGCGATTTGCTGCTCCAACGCGCCAAAGCAGAGGGCCACAACATCGAATTGCTGAAACAAACGGGCCTGTGCAGCCAGGACGGCACGCGCGACTTTTTCCGGGGGCGCGTCATGTTCGCCATTCACAACCTGTCGGGCAAAGTCGCCGCCTTTGCCGGGCGAACCATGTCGTCCGACAAAACCATCCCCAAGTACATCAACAGCCCGGAAACAGAGATTTATGTAAAAAACAAAACGCTCTACGGGGCATATCAGGCCAAAAAAGCCATCCGCAAACTGGACGAATGTATCCTCGTGGAAGGCTACATGGACGTGATCTCGCTGTACCAGGCCGGAGTCGAAAATGTGGTGGCCAGCAGCGGGACGTCGCTGACGGAGGGGCAGTTGCAACTCATCAAGCGCAACACGGCCAACCTGAAAATCCTGTACGACGGCGACCCGGCGGGCATCAAAGCGGCCCTACGCGGCCTTGATTTGGCGCTGGAGCAGGATTTGAATGTAAAAATCGTCCTGTTGCCGGAAGGCGAAGACCCGGACAGTTACGTGCAAAAAATAGGCAGCGACGCTTTCGGGGAGTACATCGCCCGGGAGGCGAAGGATTTCATTTTGTTCAAGACCGCGCTGCTGCTCGAAGAAACGCAGGGAGATCCCGTTCGGCGGGCCGGACTGATCAAGGATATCATGGGCAGTATTGCCAAGATTCCGGATCCGATCAAACGCGGCACCTACCTCCGAGAATGCGCCGCGCTGCTGGAGGTGTCCGAGCAGATTTTGCACGAGGAAACGAACAAACTGATCGTGTCCGCTGTGCGGAAAAAGGCGGACCGCGATGCCCGGCAACCCGGAGCAGCGTCTGACTCAGTCGCAGAGATGCCCCCACCGGACGTGCCAGTTCCGGAGTGGGAACCAGGAACTCCTGTGCGGGAAAAACCCATGCACCGCGGCGACGAGTTCCAGGAACGCGACATCATCCGGCTTTTGGTGCAATACGGCGACCAAGTGTTGCCCGAAGAAAACATCACGGTGGCTGAAATGATCCTGGCCGACATCGAGGAATCTTTGGGCGACTTCGACAACCCCTTGTACGGACGGATCGCTCGCGAATGCCACACCCTGCTGGTTCAGTCCCAGGTGGTGGGCCAGGCGTATTTCATGGGACACGAACAGCCGGAAATTCGAGAATTAGCCATTGACCTGTTGAGCGCACCCTGGGAATACTCGCCCAACTGGGAGTCGAAGTGGAATTTCCCGTTGCAAAACCAAAAAATGCCGGACGTCAATTTCGACACGGATGCCCGAAAAGCGTTGAGTGTCTTTAAAATCCGGAAACTCAACAAGTTGCTGGAGACAAATAAGGCTCGCCTGAAAGCGGCGTCCCAGCAAGGCGACGAAAAAAGCGAGCGGAACCTGCTCCAGATCAACATCAAGATCGAACAGGCACGGAACAAAATCGCCCGAGAGTCAGGCATCGTTTTCATCCCGAAATAATCTTGACGCATGCGGATCAACATCCTCGGCAACGGCGCTGGCGGCCCTTTTCACGGGCGAAACTACACGGCCCAGGTCTTGCAGGTGGAAAACCACTACTTTTTGATTGACTGCGGGGAAGGCACGCAACAGCAATTGTTCCGCCACAAGATCCCCTACGACCGTTTTCAACAAATTTTCATCTCGCACCTGCATGGGGATCATGTGTTCGGGCTGATCGGCCTGCTCACGTCGTACTGCCTGAAAAAACGAACACAAAATTTGCACCTGTTTTCGCCGCCCGGCTTGCAGGAATTAGTGGAGCATACCGCCCGGTTGTGCGGGATTGTGTTTCCCTACCCCTTGGAATTTACCGAGGTGGATGCCTCCGTTTCACAAGTAGTTTTTGAAAATAAACACGTCGAGGCGTGGACGATCCCGCTCCAACACCGCACGCCTTGCTCTGGATGGCTTTTTCGGGAAAAACCCAAGCCGAGAAACATCCGGAAGGACAAAATTGAAGCGTACAACATCCCGATTTCGCTTATACCAGGCATCAAAGCCGGTGCCGACCTCAGCCTAATCGATGGCCGAGTTGTTCCCAACGAAGCGCTCACCATCCCACCACCACCGCCGCGCTCGTTCGCGTTTTGCAGCGATACGGCTCCTTCGATTCTCGTGGCTCAGGCCGTCAGGGACGTGGACGTGCTTTACCACGAAGCCACATTCACAGAGGAGCATATAGCGGAAGCCGCCATTTCGTTTCATTCCACCGCGCGGCAGGCGGCCGGAATAGCCCAAAGTGCCGGAGTGAAAAAACTACTCCTTGGACATTTTTCCGGGCGATACACCGATACAGAACGACATCTGGCTGAAGCACGAGAAGTGTTCGCGGAAACCTACATTGCCGATGAAGGAGCCTGGTTCGGGGTGTGATCGTATCTGGGCTTGGCCCGATTCACACCTGCAACACCCCCACATTGAATTTCTCCACCGGCGCATTGTTCGCTGCTTCGATGCCCATCGAAATCCAGCGCCGGGTATCGCGGGGGTCAATGATCGCGTCCACCCACAGGCGGGCGGCGGCGTAGTAGGGCGTGGTCTGGCTGTCGTAGCGGGCCTTGATTTTTTCGAACAATTCGCGTTCGCCGTCGGGGTCGGGAGCGTGGCCCTTGTCCTTGAGCGACTGCACCTGGATTTGCGTCAGCACTTTGGCCGCCTGCTCGCCGCCCATCACGGCAATTTTGGCAGTAGGCCAGGCGGCGATTAGTCGTGGGTCGTAGGCTTTTCCGCACATGGCGTAGTTGCCGGCGCCGTACGAGTTGCCGATGACGATGCTGAACTTGGGCACCGTGGAGTTGGCCACGGCATTGACCATTTTCGCGCCGTCCTTGATGATGCCGCCGTGCTCGGAGCGGGTGCCGACCATAAAGCCCGTCACGTCGTGCAGGAACACGAGCGGTATTTTTTTCTGGTTGCAGTTCAGGATGAAGCGTGTGGCTTTGTCCGCCGAGTCGGAGTAAATGACCCCGCCGAACTGGATTTCGCCCTTGGCGTTTTTCACCACCTGGCGGTTGTTGGCCACTATGCCCACTGCCCAACCATCCATGCGGGCGTAGGCGGTGATGATGGTTTTTCCGTAGTGTTCCTTGTACTGGGTAAGTTTGCCTTCGTCCACAAGACGGCGTAGCAGTTCGAGCGTGTCGTAGGGTTTGGCCCCGTTTTCGGGAAATATTTCAAAAATTTCCTCGGGTTTACCAGCGGCGGGTTGCGGTTTGACGCGATCGAATCCGGCGTGTTCAAACCTGCCGAACTTGTCCACAAGGTCTTTGATTGTGTCGAGGCAGGTTTTATCGTTCGGCATCTTGTAGTCGGTCACGCCGGAAATTTCCGAGTGTGTGGCCGCTCCGCCGAGGACTTCTTTGTCGGCATTTTCACCGATGGCTGCCTTCACGAGGTACGGCCCGGCCAAAAACACCGAGCCGGTGCCCTCCACGATCAGCGCTTCGTCGGACATAATGGGCAGGTACGCCCCCCCGGCCACACAAGACCCCATAATGGCCGCGATTTGCGGGATGCCCGCCGAGGAGAGTTTGGCGTTGTTGCGAAAAATGCGTCCGAAGTGTTCCTTGTCGGGGAAAATCTCGTCTTGCATGGGCAGGTACACGCCTGCGCTGTCCACGAGGTAAATGATGGGCAGGCGGTTTTCCATGGCGATCTCCTGGGCGCGCAGGTTTTTTTTGCCGGTGATGGGAAACCAGGCGCCGGCTTTCACGGTGGCATCGTTGGCTACCACGATCACCTGTCGCCCGCGCACATACCCAATCACCACCACCACACCGGCCGCTGGACAGCCACCATGCTCCTGGTACATCTCGAAGCCCGCGAAGGCGCCCACCTCGATGCGGGACCTGTCTTCGTCCAGCAGGTAGTCAATCCGTTCGCGGGCGGTCATCTTGCCCTCTTTGTGCAGTTTTTCGATGCGTTTTTTGCCACCGCCTTCCTGTATCTGATCCAGCAGACGGTTCATTTTTCCGACGGCCAGTTGCATGGCATCGGCGTTTTTGGCGACTTCGAGGTTGAGGGCGGTTGGTTGCATAGGTATTTCAAAAAATTAGTGCTGCACGTCCAGATCGTCGTATTCGTAAATTTCGTGTTCCAGTTTGGTATTGGCCGGCATTTCAATCAGCGGATTGATGATTCCGTTGTGCAGGTCGTACACCCAGCCGTGCAGGTGTGGAGCATTGCGGGCTTTCCAGGCACGCTGAATAATGGACGTATCGGCCAGATTGTTCACTTGTTCCCTGATATTGATTTCGATCAGGCGATTGAGGCGCGCTTCGTCGGATTCCATGGCGGCCAACTCATCCACATGCAGGCGGTACACGTCCTTAATATGCCGAAGCCACTTGTTGATCAGGCCGAAGGAGTGTCGGCTCATGGCCGCTTTCACACCGCCGCAGCCGTAGTGTCCGCAAACGATGACGTGCTTTACTTCCAGCACTTCCACCGCATACTGGAGCACGCTGAGCATGTTCATGTCGGTATGAATGACCAGATTGGCCACATTACGGTGGATGAAAATGTCGCCCGGGCGGGTGCCGGTAATTTCGTTGGGCGGCACCCGGCTGTCGGAGCAGCCAATCCAGAGAAAGGCCGGGCGCTGGACGTCCACCAAGTTTTCAAAGAACATCGGGTCTTGTTTGACCATGCGCTCGGCCCAGGCTTTGTTGGCTTCAAGCAATTGTTGGTACTGTTGCATGTGCGGTGTTGATTTTGAATGAAATAAATGAGTTCACGGCATCAACAGCACAGAAGGAAGAAGAAGGAAGCGCGAAAGTAGACGTTTTCGGTTGGTATTTCCTAATCGGCACGACATCCCTTGGCAAACATTTTCGCGAAAAAGTACCATTCAATCCCCAACCGGGTGCATACGAACCGTGTTGTAGCATGTACTTTTGCCGCCATTATGGAACAAGTCAAATGCCTCATCATCGGCTCCGGCCCCGCCGGGTATACCGCCGCCATCTACGCCGCTCGCGCGGGCCTCAAACCTGTCCTGTACACCGGCCCGCAGCCGGGTGGACAACTGATGATCACCAACGATGTCGAAAACTATCCCGGCTACCCCGACGGGCGTATGGGGCCGGAAATGATGGACGATTTCAAGCGCCAGGCCGAGCGCTTCGAGACGGACATCCGCATGGAAAAAATTGTAAAGGTAGACTTCACCGGCCCCATGCATAAGGCATGGTCGGAGAGCGGCCATGAAATTCACGCACCGGCAGTCATCATCGCCACGGGCGCCAGCGCCAAGTGGCTGGGTATCCCGGGGGAAGACCGGCTGCAAAATGCCGGCGTATCGGCCTGTGCCGTTTGCGACGGCTTTTTTTACCGCAAACAAGAAGTGGCCATCGTGGGAGCCGGCGATACTGCCGCCGAGGAGAGCACATATTTGGCTAAAATATGCTCAAAAGTACACCTGCTCGTCCGCCGCGACGAGATGCGCGCCTCCAAAATCATGCAGGAGCGCGTACTGAACATGCCCAATCTCGTCGTACACTGGAACACCGAAGCGGAAGAAATCCTCGGAGAAAACGTGGTGGAGGGCGTGCGCGTGGTGAACAACAAAACCGGTGAAAAAACGGTCTTGCCTGTAACCGGTTTCTTCGTCGCCATCGGCCACAAACCCAACACCGATATTTTCAAGGGCTGGCTCACGCTCGACGAGAGCGGATACATCGTGACCAATCCGGGACGGACCACGACCAACATCCCCGGCGTATTTGCCAGCGGTGATGCACAAGACAAAATTTACCGCCAGGCCGTCACAGCCGCCGGCACGGGGTGCATGGCGGCATTGGATGCGGAGCGGTATTTGGTAGAGCAGGGGTATTGACCAGCAGTTTTTTTGCCGTAAACTTGCGCCACAATTCGTACATCTAAAATCGTAAATCAACATGGCTAAATTTCGCCCCGGTGTATTGCACGGTGCAGAAGTCACCGACCTTTTCAACGACGCACTTGAAAACCAATATGCCCTGCCCGCTGTCAACGTGATCGGCACCGACTCTGTGAACGCCGTTTTGGAAACGGCAGCAGCGGTAAAAAGCCCGGTCATCATTCAGTTTTCCAATGGCGGAGCAGCCTTTTTTGCCGGCAAAGGTCTGAGCAACGACGGCCAACGCGCCGCAATCCTCGGCGGTATTTCGGGCGCCCAGCACATCCACACCCTCGCCGCAGCATACGGCGTACCGGTGGTGCTGCACACCGATCACTGTGCCCTGAACATCATTGACTGGGTTAAGGGCCTGCTCGATGAAGGCGAAAAGTTTTTTGAGAAAAACGGCTACCCGCTGTACAGCAGCCACATGCTCGACTTGTCCGAAGAACCGCTGCACGAGAACATCGAAATCTGCCGCGAATACCTGGCCCGTATGGCGCCACTCGGAATGACCCTTGAAATCGAACTCGGCGTTACCGGCGGCGAAGAAGACGGCGTGGACAACACCGATGTGGACTCTGCTCGATTGTACACACAGCCCGCCGAAGTGGCGTATGCCTACGAAACGTTGAAGCAGGTCAGCCCGCGCTTCACCGTGGCTGCTGCCTTCGGCAACGTACACGGTGTGTACAAACCCGGCAACGTAAAACTCCAGCCCGTCATCCTGAAAAATTCGCAGGACTACATCCGCCAGAAGTATGGCCTGTCGGAAGCCAAGCCCGTACACTTCGTATTTCACGGCGGCTCCGGTTCCAGCCAAGAGGAGATTCGTGAGGCCATCTCCTACGGCGCCATCAAGATGAACATTGACACCGACATGCAATGGGCTTTCTGGGACGGTGTCCGAGGCTACTACGAAGGCAAAAAAGGTTACCTGCAAAGCCAGATTGGCAACCCCGACGGCGACGACAAGCCCAACAAAAAATACTACGACCCGCGCGTATGGCTGCGCGAAGGTGAAAAGACTTTCGTCGTGCGTTTAAAGCAGGCGTTTGAGGATTTGAACTGCATTGGGCGAAATGGTTAGAAGGTTACGGGTTTGGGGGTTTCGGGTTAGAAGCCTTCCAACCCGAAACCCCCAAACCCGAAACTCCCAAACCTTCTAACCAGAAACCTCTAATGTTCGACACCACAAAAAAAATCGGCATCCTCGGCGGCGGCCAATTGGGGAAGATGCTTTGTTTGGCTGCCGCTCCATGGGATTTCAAAACGTGCATACTCGACGCTGCCGCCGATTATCCTGCCGGTAGCGTATGCTCGGAATTTACCGAAGGCAATTTCAACGACTACGATGATGTGCTTGCATTCGGTCAGAACAAGGACATCCTGACCATCGAGATCGAGCATGTGAACACCGATGCGTTGCGCGAACTGGAGCGATTGGGCAAAACCGTTCACCCGGCTCCGCGGGCTCTGGATACCATTAAGGACAAAGGCCTACAAAAACAATTTTATCAGGAGCACGGCATCCCAACGGCAAGGTTCCAATTGTTTGACGACGGAGATGCCCTCCGAGGAGCCGTGCTATCCGGAGAATGGCGCTTGCCTTTGGTGCAAAAAAGCCGAACCGCCGGGTACGACGGGCGCGGCGTGGCCATCCTGCGCACGAAGGAGGATTTGGAAACCAAATTACTGCCCGGGCCTTGCCTTGCAGAGGAACTGGTTCCGGTGCGCACCGAACTCGCCGTCATTGCTGCCCGAAATGCCAATGACGAAGTGGCTGTATTCCCGCCGGTGGAGATGGATTTCCATCCGGAGGCCAATCTGGTGGAGTTGCTCGTTTGTCCGGCCCGGATATCACCTCTGTTGGCTGCGGAAGCGGAGGCGCTTGCCGAGCGTGTGATCCGCACATTCGATATTTGCGGTCTGTTGGCGGTGGAAATGTTTGTCACGGTCGGGGACGAATTGCTCGTGAACGAAGTAGCGCCCCGCCCGCACAACAGCGGTCACCACACCATTGACAGCGCCGAAATCAGTCAATACCAGCAACACCTGCGCGCCATTTGCAACCTTCCGCTCGGAAGTACGACCCAAAAGTTGCCCGCGGCGATGATCAATTTGCTGGGCGAACCCGGACACACAGGGCCTGTCCACTATGCCGGGGTGGAGGAATGCCTTGCCATCGAAGGCGTGCACGTGCATCTGTACGGGAAAGCGATCACGAAGCCATTTCGAAAAATGGGGCATGTGACCGTTACTGCGCCGACTCTTGAAGAGGCTATCGAAAAAGCGAACCGGGTGCGACAACTGTTGCGTGTGGTGCGTGCAGGATTGGACACGGATTGAACGGATTGGACACGGATTCTCATGGATTGTGTTTTGATATTTTTGGAATCCGTGAAAATCCGTGTCCAATCCGTTCAATCCGTGTCCAATCCTACCCCAGGTTACTCCGGCACAAAATCCAGCGACACCGAATTGATACAGTAGCGCAAGCCCGTAGGTTTCGGCCCGTCATCAAAAACGTGCCCGAGGTGGCCGTCGCAACGGGCGCAGGTCACCTCGGTGCGCACCATGCCGTATGATTGGTCCTTATGTTCGGCGACCAAGCCTAGCTTATACGGTTCCCAAAAGGAAGGCCAGCCGGTTCCCGACTCGAATTTTGCTTTTGAGGCAAACAAGGGCAATCCACAGCCCCGGCAAATAAACGTGCCTTTTTGTTTTACATGAAGCAAATCGCCGGTGAATGCCCGTTCGGTGCCTTTTTGGCGAAGCACCTGATACTCCAGTTCACTCAGGTTCTTTTGCCATTCCGCATCGGTTTTGAAAACCCGAATCAACTGCTTTTTTGCGTCGTACCGGGGTGGCGCGACGGTGTCGGAAACAGCCACCTGACTCGTTTCCGAAGATTCAGACACAGGGTTCAAGTGGCCGCTATTCTGAGAAGGCGTGCATGCCCAAAAGGCTAAAAACAAGAGGATGTACATGACAATAATGGGTTTGGAATGCTTGCAGGAGAATAGGAACAGCGGCGACCATGCATTTGTTTTGGCACGATTTTGGGGCCAAAACGACCGTTCCCTAAAGTTGTCCGACTTTAATCCGCGTTTTTTTAATCCAAAAACCAATTCGTTGTGCCCCATTGTGGGGTTTCATTGGGCGACAAGCCTGCGATAAGTGGTGCGGGCAGACCAGCGTGGTCTGCCCGCATGTTTTTGAATGGGTATTGCAGGGAGGTGTTTAGTTGGGCATGTCGCGCAGTTTGTCCGGCTTTGCGACCAGAATATTGCCATCCCGTATATCTATGATGCCTTCCGTTTTGAAGTCGGTAAGGGTGCGAATGACTGTTTCCTTGGCTGTGCCGGCAATGGCGGCGAGGTCTTCGCGGAGCAGGCTGATTTCCCGGTATCCCTGATCGAACAAGTGGATGATGGCCGTGGCCACACGTTTGCGCACGGAGTTGTAGGCAAGGTCAATAAGTTGTTGCTCTTGTTCCACGACGTGTCCGGCCAACAATTTGATGAATCGTGCATTGACGTCCCTGTTCCCGTAAACCAGGGTGAAAAAGTCATCTTTTGGAATCATACGAATAGTGGCATCTTCCAGCGCCGAAGCGCCCTCCGGGTATCGGTCGCCGCTCAAGAGAGCCAAGTATCCCAAAAACTCGCCAGGCCCTGCGATCCGTAGGATCAATTCCCGGCCGTCATCGTTGGTCTTGTACAGTTTGACGCTGCCTTTTTCTATGTGGAACAACCATCGAGGGACATCCCCTTCTTGAAAAATAGGGTCTTTTTTTCTGTAATGGCGCACTTCGCGGTTTTCCGAAAGGCGCTGGATCGCTTCCATCGCCTTTGCTTCGTTGATGAAATGCTCCAAACCACCGCCGTTTTGTTTGTTCGACGCAGCGCGAAGTCGCTCGTTTTTTTTCAACCGGGCCTCGATGGTTTGGAGGAGCAAGGTGTCGTCGAATGGTTTTACGATATAGTCGTCAGCACCGAGTGCCATGCCCTTTCGGAAGTCGTCTTTTTCCGCCAGGGCAGTTAAAAAGATGAACGGAATATCTGCGGTGAGCGCGTGTTTTCCGAGAATGTGCAAAACGCCGAAGCCGTCCAGTTCGGGCATCATGACATCGCAAAGGATCAGATCGGGGCGGTCGGCAAGGGCTTTTTCAACCCCAACCTTGCCGTTTTCTGCGGTTGATGTTTGGTAGCCACTAAGGGACAGGATTTCGGAAAGGTTTTCGCGTACTTCCTGGTTGTCCTCAATAATCAATACTTTTTTCATGGGCATGCAGTTTCTCGGGGCCAAAAGTACAATTCCGGGCAAGGAATAGCACAACTGACGCAAATCATTTTACCCGCTGTGTGCCGTCATCCAAGCAGGGGGAGCGGGCCGGGCATTTTTGCGTCGTGTTCGTATTGTTGCAGCACGTTTTTTCAACTACCCTTTTCACGTACAAAATCTTGAATTATGAACACCTATGCACCGATTTCGACGATCATGGTTACTGATCTGGTCACGATAAACCCGGACGAAAACCTGCTTGCCGTCAAAAAGATTTTTGATACGCACACTTTCCACCATCTACCGGTGGTGCGCTTCCGCAAAATTGTCGGAATACTTTCCAAAACAGACTTCAACCATTTTACCGGTGGAATCAACCATGCCGGCGAGCGGGAGAACACGGCTCTTTTGGAGCGCACCAAAGTGGAGGACATCATGACCAAGGGTCTTGGGAAACTGGAACCGGACGATCGAATCAACGTCGCCCTCGAAATTTTCAGCAAAAATTGGTTTCACGCATTACCGGTGGTGGAACACGACGAACTGGTCGGCATCGTCACCACGCAAGATGTGATCAAAGCAATCTTGAACGAGAAGCCGAAGGAACCGCACCTCGTTTACGAAAACCTCGACTAATTCGGAAGGCGATCCGGCCTTCTCTTTTGGGCAATTGGGTGTTTTTTTTACCGCCTCAACCTGCTTTCGATTATGACCACGATTCAGATATATGGTGCTGGCGATGCCAAAATGCGGGAGTTGCGCAAAAACCTTTCCCTTGCGCTGGCCCAGTTTCCCGTTCAGGGAAATGTGGAAGAGGTATCGGAGTACAACCAGATACTGGCGAAAGGGATCGCTCATCCGCCCGCGCTTGTGCTGGATGGGAGTATCGTGTCGGAAGGCGTGGTTCCATCCGTGGACGAGATCAAGGAAATCTTGCGCAACCGAAACTTGTTGCGCAGCAAACTGTATCGGTTGCAGCGGATCATGGTGGCCGTTGACCTAAGCCCGGCGTCCGAAAACGCGTTGCTGTTTGCTTGCCGTCTGGCCAACATGTTCAATGCCAACATGGAAGTGGTTTATGTCATGGACAGCATTTTTGAAGGCGCGAGGCCGTCGCCATCAGGGTTTTTGTCCAGTTACCGAAAGACGATGCAAGATGAAGTGGATGCTTTTGTCAAAAAAGCAACCCAGGCAAACAATATCGAGTGCATTCAGGAGACCGAGCACCGGGAACCAGACCCTGAACCGGGGAAAGGTGTGCCACGCCTCCGCACGCATATTGCTTTTGGTTTTCCCGAGGAAGTGTTGAGCCAACTATCCGTGAAAGCAGATTTGTTGGTGATGGGGACTACCGGGCGCGGCAATCTTACCCGCAAACTGTTTGGGTCGGTGAGCATTGCAGTTTCAAAAAATGCGCATTGCCCCGTTTTGCTGGTACCTCCGCAAACGCTCGCGCCAAAATTTGACAATATTCTGTACGCCAGTAACTTCGAATCACTGGATCCGCTGACGGTCAAACAAACAGTGGCCTTCGCCCGCCATTTCAATGGTCAATTGCACTTTGTTCATGCAGGGCAGGCGGGCGAGTCCGGGGAAGAGCTGGAGAAAAAACTTTTTGAGGTCAATTATGTCTATTCCGACCCTGCCAGGCCCTTCATTTTTAGCAAGGTGGTGGGCGAAGATGTGGTGGGAAGCCTGCACGAATATGCGTACGATCACCGCATTGATCTGTTCGTCTTCGTGACACACCGCCGATCGTTTTGGGAGGAATTATTGCACCACAGCATTTCCAAGGAGATGCTGTTGCATACCAGCTCACCGGTGCTGATTATTCATGCGGATGCCGACGGGGCGCCCTGATGGACAAACCTTTTGCCTAATTTGGCGTTCAGCAGGGGTATCTGACATGGAACAATGACCACTTCCGACCAGCCGGACAAACAAGCATCCAACGCTCCATTGATGGAAGGCCGTGACTATTACCTTGAAAACGGTTATTTCGTTTTCACGGAGTATTATTTACTTCAACGTAGAAAATGCTGTGGCAGCGGATGTCGGCACTGCCCCTACAAAAAAAGCAAAGACCACCGACGGGGGTAGTGTCTGTATTTCTGCCTCGTTTTACCGTTCCCATTTTTCGATTCGTACGATAGGCTTAGGATAGCCGTTCATGCCAAGTGAGAGGCGTTCGCCGGAACAGAGCATATCCGGGCGATGTACTTTATCGTGCGGCACGTCTTTCAGTTCGGGGCACCATATCCGCACATAATCGCCTTGCGGGTCGTAGGTGCGCGCTTGGGTCAGGATATTGAAATAACGGTCTTCGCGCGGATCGCTGCCAACTCCGGCCACATAGTTCCAGTTGCCCCAATTGGAGCAGGGGTCATAATCGAGCAACAACGACTCAAAGTACTCCGCGCCCATTTGCCAGTTGACCTTAAGGTCTTTGACCAAGAACGATGCCGTGTTTTGCCTTCCCCGGTTGCTCATCCAGCCTGTGGCGTTCAGTTCGCGCATGTTGGCATCAATGAACGGCACACCGGTTCGACCACCGGCCCAGGCATGGAACAGCTCGAAATCGTCTTTCAGTTGTCGTTGGGATTTGGCTTGAGGCCCTCCCTTGAAAAAGATGCGGTTGCCATGTTTTTTTCCCATCAGGCGAAAAAAATCGCGCCAAAGCAGCTCGAAAAACATCCAGTATGTACTCTCGTTGCTCACCCGCTCCCGTTCATATCGCTTGATTTCGTGGTAGATAAACTTGGGCGACAGGCATCCCGCAGAAAGCCAGGGCGAAAACTTGGACGAAAAGTCGCTTCCGATCAGCCCGTTTCGGGTTTCCTTGTACGTGGCCAATGCGTTGGACTCCCAGATGTAATGGCGTACGCGGGCCAAACCTTCCGTTTCTCCACCTTGGAAAGGCAATACAATACGCGGGTCGGACTCGAAAGGTTGGTGCCCCAAGTCCTGCAACGTTGGCAGTTCGCCTGCCTCCAGTTGTGGTGGAAGGTCTGGCAGTGCAGTAGGGGAGGGTAGCGGTGCCCGCACAGGTGTAATGTGCTCGTTTTCCTTGCGGAACTGCGTGAACGTGTCGGGCAAATGCTGCACCGGTACGGGCAAGTCTTGGGTGTGGTAGAGCATTTTGCCCCTGTTGTACAACAATTCCACGCCAATACTCCACAGTTTCTGCTCCAGAACGTCTTGTACGAGCACCTCTTCATGTGTGCGTTCTCGGTTGCACAATACCCAGGAGGCCTTTATTTCGCGTGCGATTTCCGGAATGATATACTCGGGCTTGCCTGTCCGCACGATCAAACCTGAACCAAATTGTTCCAGGTTTCGACGTAGATTTTCGACACTTTCCAACAAGAATTTTGCCCGGTACTTTCCAGTTTTTGAGAAGCCAAAACGCGTTTGGCCCTTGAAAATTCGTTCGTCGAAAACAAAAACGGGCACCACTTCATCGGCCATTCGAAGTGCGGTTGTCAGCGCCTCGTTGTCATGCAGACGCAAATCCTGTCGAAACCAAATCAAAGCACGTCGTTTCATAAGCAGCCACTGTTACAGTTTTGAGTTTTGAGTTTTGAGTTTTGAGTTTTGAGTTTTGAGTTGGTTTTGATCGTTTGGCATTACATAACCAGCCACTATAACCCGGGAAGATTGGCATTGTTCGCCGACAGTGCAGCTGCAACGAGAAACCTTCCAACCAGAAACCTTCCAACCAGAAAATACCCATACCTTTGACCGTCCCGTTTCAAAAGATAGTCTCTCCGCTATACTAAGTTTGGCAATTTGGCAGTTTTAGCCGTGCACTTGCCTGACACTTAGGATGTTCCGTTTTATCCCCCGAAGGAACATTCAAACGAAACTGATTTAACCGAAATTGAACATTGTTATGAACATCACCTTTTTTCAAGCCGGCCGAACCTTGGCTGTGTGGCTTGTTGTTGTGGCCAACCTGACCGCCCAAAGCAACCTGCAGGAAAATCTCGCTCGTGCCGACAAACAGTACGACCTCTACGCCTACAACCTTGCGCTCAACTCGTACGATCAGATTCTGAAAGAGCAGCCGAATAACCCCCGCGTGCTTGCGCGCATTGGCGATTGTCATTTTCAATTGAATCGCCCCCAGGAAGCGCTTTCCTGGTACGATCGTGCAGTGGTGCTCGGCAACACCGAACCGGATGTCCTCTTGCGCTACGGTAAGGCCCTGATGTACACCGGCGACTACTATGGCGCAAAAAAATGGTTCCTGCAATACGCCGAAAGCAACCAGGCTGTCGGACAGCATTTTTCCCAGATGTGCGATTTTGCTTTGCTGGCGGCCCGAAGGGACGGCCTTTTCGCCGCGCTGAACGAGCCGATAAATACCAGCGCCTCCGATTATGCCCCTGCTTTTTACGGTGAAAAAATCGTGTACAACTCTGCCCGGACGGATATCAAGCGCAAAACAACTGCCAAAACAAGTTCCGATTGGATGGGCAGCGCCTACAACCAATTGTTTGCCACGCAGCGCGGCACGGGTGAAGCCTCATACCTGCAAAACCCGACTTTTTTGCACGACGACCTCCAAAACGATTTCAACGAAGGTCCCGTCAGTTTTTCCTCCGACGGACGGCGCGTTGCCTACTGTCGCAACAACTTCATTGACGGTACCCGGCAGATCGCCGAAAAAGGCGTGAGCATGAGTTTGCACATTGCCGACGTGGTGGACGGAAAATGGCTCAACGAACGTGCATTTCCCTACAACGGATCCGATTTTTCCACGGGATACCCTTGTTTTTCCCCCGATGGAAATTCCTTGTACTTCGCGTCCACGCAAGACGGTGGCTTCGGCGGCTGGGATATTTTTGTTTCAACCTGGAATGGTAGCAACTGGAGTGTGCCTCGCAACCTTGGCACCCCGCTAAATACAGCTGGCAACGAGGTAACGCCTTTCTTTGACGGTGAACGCCTGTATTTTTCCTCCGACTGGCACAACGGCTTGGGCGGCATGGATGTGTTCCGCGCCGAAATGGAAGGAAATGTGGCGCAAGGGATCGTCCATTTGGGCACCGGCATCAACTCCACACGGGACGACTATGGGTTTGTGTTCGACCCGAAAACCAACACAGGGTATCTGACAAGCAACCGCTCCGAAGGCCGGGGAAACGAGGACATCTGGCAGATTCGAAAAAAAGTGGACGAGTTTGTCATTCTGGTTACCGATCCGCAACGCACACCATTGGCGGGCGCCGATATTGACTTTTCCGCCTGCAATGCCGGGTTTAAGCAAACAGACGCAAACGGGCGGTATTCGTTTGCCGTTGCGACGGGCAAGGTGGACTGCCGGGTAACCGTTCGCAAGGAAGGCTATCGGCCGCTGGTCCTGCCAATTCAGTCTTCGGGAGAAAAAAATCTGACGGCCGTACTGATGCCGGAATACGGAACAAACGTTCCGCAACCACCAGCCCCGCAGCCCGAGTCGCCATCCCCGCAAACGTACAGCACAAACACTTTGCCGGTTCAAAGCGGTAAAATTGAAAAATTCACGATATATGTCAGCGACGACCAGGGGCGGGCGCTGCCGGCCGCGGCGCTCAACCTGAACACATGCGGCCTGGGGACGATCTATACGGATATTGCGGGCAAAGGTTCGTTTTACTTCCCACAAGGAACCACCTGCAACATGATCGTTCAAAAAGACGGCCTGGAAGATGTGGTGGTGCCGATCCACAGCCAAACATCACGCGATATTTCCATTGCCATGAGCGCCGATAAACGAACCAAGTTTACCGGGATCGTGTACGACGCAAATACCCGCCAGACGGCGCACGCGGTGATCGTCACTGCCAAAAGTCGGCAAAGCGGACATGAAACCTTGGCTTCCACCAATACGTCTGGGAGGTACACCCTTTGGCTGCGACCCTACCAAACGTATGATATTACCTACACGAGAGACGGGTATCTGAACTTCGCCAACGCCATCCAATCAGAGCGGCATTCGCCAATAGAACTTGAATTGGCGCCTGTGGCGATTCAGCCCGCATCCTCCGCGCCCGCCACCTACAGTACTGCGCCAGCTTCGGGAGGTATGATTGCGTTGTCCGATTTGGAGAAATCGGCAACACCCGAAAAAACGGAAGGCTTTGCCATTCAACTTTCCGCCGACAAAGAAAACTACGCGGACAATCAATTGCGCAAGTACGATGCCTACACGGAGCACGGCAACATTTACACCGTCAAGGAAGGGCAATATTACAAGCTGCGACTGGGAGTGTACCCAACCAAGGCACAGGCGGACGCTGCGCTCGCCAAACTATCGCCGGCCCCCAAGGATGCGTTCGTGGTACGCGAAAACCAGGCAACCCGGAACATGCTGGTGGACGATACCGCAGCCAAAGGGGCCGCAGCCACCCCTGCCATGTATTCTACTGCTTCGCCCCTCCGTTTCGCCGTGCAGGTAGCGTCCTTCCCGGCGGGAAAACCAATCCCGTTAGCAGATTACGCCAATTTGAACACCCTCGGCACGACTTACGTGCAACAGGAAAACGAACGCGCCAGGGTGCGTGTCGGCGCCTGGGAATCCCACGAAAAAGCCGAACTTGTTCGTGCCGAAGCGGTGCGCTTGGGTTACAAAGATGCCTTGATCGTAACGGAAAAAATAGACAGCGCCCCGACCGAGTCCGCCACGGCTCCTAATGCCCCTGCACCCAAGGGCGCATTCACGCCCTTGTCGGCAACGCCTGCCCAGTATTCGACCTCCACCGGGGCCACACCGACCCCCTCCGCGACAGCTACTGCCAAATTCTATGTCCGTGTTTGTTCCTTGGACGAACCGTACAGTTTCGACCAGAAAAAAGTCGAAGGACTGGGTGGCACCATCGAAAGATGGCCAATTGGCGACACCAACAAAATGGCCATCATGCTTGCTGGCTTCACCACGCCGGACCAGGCCATAACCGCTACGGACAGGCTTCGATCTAGGGGGTACCCCGATGCCTACATCATAGCGGAGGAAAATGGCCGCATGAGCAAGTACCGGTATTGAGCACAGCCATTTTTTTCAAACAAAGCAGCGAATGCGCCTGCCTGTTCGTTTGGGAGATGTGTCGGTTCAGAAGAAATTCTGCCGCACCTATAACAAAAAGCAGAAAGTAGGTTTTTTAGTTGGTTTTGTTTGTTGCAAAAGGCGCGCTGATAGTGCGCCTTTTGTTTTTTTGTTCAAAATCGAAAAACATCCATTCCCGCAACCCTCAAAAACCCTGACCTATATTTGCCCCCGAAATGCGCGTATTCACAGATTTGACACAACTGCCCGCGTTCAGGAATGCAGTCTTGACGATCGGTTCCTTTGACGGCGTTCATGCCGGCCATTGCCGGATTTTGGAGCGCGTCAGTGCACTGGCCGACAAGTTTGGGGGCGAAAGCATCGTCCTCACATTCGAACCGCACCCACGTGTAGCCCTACACCCGGACGACCCTTCTTTCAAACTGCTCACAACCTCCACAGAAAAAATCAAACTGCTCGAACAGTGCGGCGTGGACAATGTCGTGCTGGCCCCGTTCACCGAAGCCTTCTCGCAACAAACGGCCAAAGCCTACGTCGAGGAGTTTGTCATACGCTATTTCCGGCCGGTTTGTTTGGTGATTGGGTACGACCATCGCTTCGGGAAAAACCGCGCCGGGGACATCGCCTTCCTCCGGCAATACGAGGCAGAAGGGCATTTTTCGATTGTCGAAATCCCGGCTCAGGAAGTGGATGAAATCGCCGTCAGTTCCACCAAGATTCGCAAAGCACTGGAAGCCCAAGATGTTTCCCACGCGAACCGGTTGCTCGGGCACCCATTCGCCTTCACCGGGACTGTCGTCAATGGCGAACGCATCGGCCGGACAATCGGCTTTCCCACCGCGAACGTACTCGTGGAAGACCCGCACAAACTCATTCCGCCCAATGGAATCTATGCCGCACGGGTGTATACCAATTCTGCCAATGGGAGTACCGGACAGGGTGGGGTAGGGGCCATGCTTTATATCGGCCAACGCCCTACTGTGGCCAAAACCGGAAACACCTCCATTGAAGTGCACTTGCTTGATTTTGAGGGAGAACTTTACGGCCAAACCCTGCGGGTGGAGGTGCTGGATTTTATTCGGCCTGATAAAAAACTGAAGGACCTGGATGCGCTTCGGGTACAAATTGAAGCGGATAAGGCCGAAATTCTTAAACGACTCCAGGCGCGGGTTGCCGTGGTCATCCTCAACTACAACACGCGCAAACACCTGGAAACGTATTTGCCTTCGGTAACGGCAAACAGTCCCGGTGCGCGCATCATCGTGGCCGACAACGGCTCTCCCGACGATTCCGTGGCTTTTTTGCGCAAGCACTTTCCAGAGGTGGAGGTGCTCGATTTGAAAAAAAACCACGGCTTCGCGCAGGGCTACAACGAAGCGCTTGCCCATGTGGACAGCGATTTTTATGTGATTCTGAACTCCGATGTGGAAGTTTCCCCAGGCTGGATGGAGCCGGTGCTCAAGGCCATGCGCGACTATCCGCACATAGCGGTGGCGCAGCCGAAAATCCTGTCGTGGAGCGACAAGCATCGCTTCGAGTATGCCGGAGCCGCCGGTGGCTGGATTGACTACCTGGGCTACCCATTTTGCCGGGGCCGTATTTTTAGCCAAAACGAAGTGGATAATGGACAATACGACGCCCCGCAGGAGTGCTTTTGGGCTGCGGGCGCCGCGTTTTTTATCCGGGCGGAGTTGTTTCATGCATTTGGCGGTTTCGATGGCGATTACTTTGCGCACAACGAAGAAATTGACCTCTGCTGGCGCCTGAAACGGGCAGGGTATGCCGTTTGGAACATTCCGCAATCGGTGGTGTACCACCTCGGTGGCGGCACATTGGAGTACGAAAACCCGAGAAAAGTGTTCCTCAACTTTCGGAACAGCCTGTTCACGCTGTTCAAAAACGAGTCTGTCGGCAAATTGCTCTGGCTGATCCCTGCGCGTTTCCTGCTGGACGGGCTGGCGGGTGTGCGTTTTTTCCTCAAGGGTCAGTTTCAGGCTATTTGGGCAATTGTGCGGGCGCACTTTTCCTTTTATGCAAACCTCAGAAATAGCATTCGTAAACGGCGACAAGGGAATCAAGTCGTCGAGACCCGGCGCATCGGCCCGGAGAACAAAAAGGGGGTGTACCCGGGGAGCATCGTATTTGCCCATTACGCCCGCCGCATCAAACGTTTTTCTTCTCTGATGGGTAGTGGTGATTCATAATGCTTGTTCTTGTCACGTCTCCTGCTTTTCAGGCAGAAAAACACTACGCCTGCTCCGTCCTGCTGGGCGAACTGCTGGGCATTGCTTGGGAGATGCGCGTCCAACCCGATGCCGACCGCTACCGGATTGAATTGCCAAACGGTTCGGTATTGACCCTGGAAGATCATTTTTTTTTCAAACATAAGGAATCGGCGTACCTGAACCCCGCCAATGTGCCCCAGACGGCCGTTCGGATGTCGCACCCGTACGAACCGGGTACGGATGTCGTCGGCGTGTACGGAAGGTCTTTTTTCGAAGCATCCGAGCAGGAAATCCACTGCGGGCTTGACCTCATCGCGTCGGTTTTTTTCATGCTCACCCGTTGGGAGGAATTTGTCGTCCCGGAACGCGACACCTACGGGCGTTTTCCTGCTGCGTCGGCTTTGGCGGTCCGGGACGGCTTTCTTGACAGGCCCGTGGTGCACGAGTACGCGGACCTGCTCCGGCAAGCGCTCCAGCGACTCGGGTACCCGTTGCCCCAAAAAAACAGCCAGCCCCGGCTGCACCTGTCGCACGATGTGGACCACCCCCGATTGTGGTGGACAGCCGCCGACCGTTTGCGTACCCTGGGTGGAAGTTTGTTTCCACGAAAAAGTGTACCCGAAGCCGCTTGGTGGCTAAAGAACCATCTCCTCGACCCGCGCGACCCTTTCGATATTTTTGACACGTGGATGGATTTTTCAGAAAAAAGAGGGCTGGTGTCACACTTCAATTTTTTTGGGCAGCGCCCAAAATCGTACGACTGCCACTACTCCTTGTCGCATCCATTTGTGAAAAAACTGATTGATCGAATCGCTGATCGCGGGCATGTAGTGGGTTTTCACCCCTCTCGGGAAGCCCACCACGACGCGGCGATTTTTGCTCGTGAACTGGAATCGCTGCGGCGGACAAGTCGGCAGCCGGTGACAACCGGAAGGCAGCACTACCTGTGTTTTTCGGCACCCGAGACCTGGCAACGATGGGCCGATGCCGGAATGGAGTGGGACAGCACCCTTGGCTACCCGGAAGCCGAGGGCTTTCGCTGCGGGATGTGCCGCGATTTTCCCGTGTTCAATTTCCTGACCCGGAAGGCCTTGCCCCTGCGCGAAAAACCGCTACTTGCCATGGACGTCACGTTGGCAAACTACCGCAGATACTCGCCCGAGCAGGCCCTGGAAAAATTGATTCAGTTGCGTAAACAAGTGGACAAGCACGGTGGGGAGTTCGTGTTGCTGTGGCACAATTCCTCTTGGAACACCTTTTTTTGGAAGGACTGGAGGGTGGTTTACGACACATTCGTGGACGCATGATTCCGCCAATTACCGACGACCAAAGACAGCCAGTGCCAGCCATCCACCGATAAAACACAACCCGCCCAAAGGCGTGATCGGACCGGCCCAACCAACAGGGAACGGCAACAGATCGCGACAAGCCAACAAGTACAGCGACCCGGAGAAACAGATGATGCCTGCCGCAAAGAACCATGCGCTCCAGCGCAACGACTTGTGTTCGCGACCGCGCTCCAGCAGCAGCCCCACGCCCAAAATCGCCAGGGTATGGACGAACTGGTACAGGACGGCTTTTTCATAAATCCCAATTTGATAGGCATCGAGACGCGGTTTAAGCCCGTGTGCCCCAAAGGCTCCGATGGCAACGGCCAAAGCGCCGGAAATGGCCGCCAAGCGCAAGATTTGGTTGTGCATATACTGGTGTGTTTGGTAGGGAAACGTCAGATTTAACGGCGCAAAAATGGACAGCGGAAAACTCTTTGGTAACATTGCGGCATAAAATCTTTATCCGTGTTCAAATATTTCAAGCGTTTGAGTTGGCGTTTCGCCGCGCCCGTGTTGTTGTTGATTGGCGGCATCTTGATCTGGTTTTTGTGTTGGCGGAGTTATGCTGTCTTCCATGCTATCCCGGTGCAGTCAGCGTTGGTTTTTGCCGGCTCCGGAACGGAGCAGTTGGATACATTCGCCATCCGCGAAGCAAGAGGTTTGGCAAACCTGAGTTTGTTCCGGGTTCTCAGAAACGATATCGAGCAGGTACGGACGATCCTTTCAGCCGACCCCAAGCGAAACCGGTACCCGGTAGCAGCTGCATTCAGCCTAAACCCCAACGACAGCCTGCACCCGCTCATCGTTCTGGATTTGGGCAGCAGGGTGGATCTTGCCCGGCTACTTGAACCGATTTTGAGATCAACCAAAGCAACCAACTCAACGTTTCGGAGCAGTTCCATTTTTACAGTAGAAATGCCCGGGATGGGCCACATTGTGGTCGCTTCTGCGCGAAACTTGTTGTTTTTCTCCCGGTTTTCCTATCTCGTCGAAGACGCGTTGGTTCAGATGACCATGCGCGACAACTGGTGGCAGGAACAGGCAAACCTGCTGGAGGCACCTTTTCGGGTTGTTTTGCGCACGGAAACCTTGGCGGAGCGCCTCAAGGGACGTTTGATTTCGGAGTGGGATCATTTGCCCGGAGATTTGGCATCCTCAGCAACATCAATAGTCTTTGGATATGACGGCAAAAATTGGCGAACGGCGGCCCGAACACGTACAACCGAGCCTGCGACCGGTCCCGGGGAAATGCCCTGGGTCAACATGACAGCCGTGCTACCCGATAATGCGGCACTTTTAGCCTGGACGGGTACCGAACGCCCCGGCGCGCTCGGCATGTTTGCCTCGGACAACATAAATGCCGACGATTTTCGGCATTTCGTGCTTCCGTGGGTTGGGAAAGAAGCCGCTTGGGTACTCGTCGAACCCTATTCGCCGGGCATGCGCGACGACCGGTTTTGGGTGTGCGCGGTTCGCGACGAGTCTGCTGCCCGAAAACGGCTCGACGAATACGGAGAACGCGCCGGCCTGTTGAAGCGCTACGAATATCAAACCTTCGAAGTTCGTCAGTTTTTTAGCCGCTCCCTGCTCGATCCGGTGCTGTCCAAGGACCGTCAAGATTTCCAAAATCCCGCGTGCGTGTTGCTGGACGGGTATGCAGTTTTTGCGGCAAGCCCCTCCGCGCTGGAATTGTGGATTGACAAGTACGTGGTTAGCCAAACCCTCGCGACACAGCCGGACTTTTTGCTTTTAGGCAACCAACTTCCACAGTTGGCCAACAGGTTTTTTTTCGCAAATGCCACCTATTCCTCCAAGTTGACCCGATACCTGCTCGACCCGGATGTGGAAATCAGTATTCAGGGGGATATTTTGGTCCTACAAAGAACAGGACTCTTCGGACTGGCTTTGCCAGGGGGGCAACAGGGAGCATGGTCGGGGACATTGGCCGTACAACCCGCCACGATGTCCGTGCCACACGCCGGCATTTTGTGGAAAACACCACTTGAGAGCCAGGCGCTTACCCAACCTTTTTTGGTTCCGGCCACTGCCCCGAGCAAGGAAGCGACCGTTTTGATTCAGGATGACCTGCTCAACCTGCACTGCCTGACAGTTGGCGGACAGCTGCTTTGGCGCAAAAAACTTGATCGCCCTATCCTGTCGGCAGTGCAGGGCATTGATTTTTTTGACAATGGCAGCGTTTGCTATCTGTTCAGTACCGCAACCGCCATTTGGATCATTGATGAAAACGGCCGAGAGGTGGCCGGCTACCCATTGCGCTTGCAATCGCCGGCAACAAATGGCGTGACGGCCGTGGCATTTGATGATGAACACAAGTACGGATTGTTTGTCGCTTGCGAAAACGGCAACCTGTATGGTTTTGACCAGTACGGGCGTCCGCTCACCGGCTGGAACCCAAAGGAAGGCGTGGGACACATAAGGCATCCATTGGTTCATTTCAACAGCGAGACCAAGGATTACTTTGCCGTACTCAGCCTCGAAGGGACGTTGTCGGTGTTCAACCGAATCGGCGTGCCGCATTATGCCCCGTTGAATTTTGCGGGCGGTTTTTCCAAAAACCCGCCGCAGTTCGATGCTGGCCCGGAAGCCCAACGGATCGTATGCATGAACGAATCTGGCAAGGTACATGTGTGCAACCTTGTCGGTCACACGTTTGATCTCGGGATAAGCAGCGGAAAGGGCGCAAACCATCTGGTGTTCGAGGACATGTTCGGTGATTCGCGCAAAGACTATGCGGTATTGAGCAGCAATACGCTGATAATTTCGGGTTACGAGAAAAATTCATTCTCGAAAAAAGCAGAAATCATCTTTCCGGAGGCGCAGGACACGTTGTTTGCAACCGGACAAAAAGGCTATATTGGCACACTCCACAAATCGAAACGCCAACTATATTTGGCAAACGGAACGGGCAAGATTTTGCCCGGCTTTCCACTCGCGGGCACAACACCCTTTGTTCTGTACCACGTTCCCGCAGATCGCAAAAGCAACATTTTGATTGTCGGCAATGGTGATGCCGTGTACGCGTACAAAATACCTGGGTGACACACTTGGAGAGCGTTGGAAAAAAAACGGAAAAATGTACTGGAATATGGCGCTTGTTTGCCGATCTTTCGCCGCGTTTTTCTGCTCAAACAAAATTTTCCGCTTATGAAAAAATCCTTACTGCTCCTGCTCTTCTCGTTTGCCACCCATTTTTGCGCCTTGGCGCAAATGGCTCCCGGCAGCACGGCCCCGAATTTCACGGTTGTGGATATTAACGGCCAATCGCACACCCTGTACACCCTGCTCGACCAAGGCAAAACCGTGTACATTGACTTTTTCGCAACTTGGTGCGGACCATGCTGGAACTATCACAGCACCCATGCCCTGCAAGACTTATGGGAACAATACGGGCCTTCCGGTACCGGAGAGGCGTTTGTCATCGGGATCGAGGGCGACTGCTCCACGAACGTCCAATGTATCACAGCCTCACCAGGTTGCAATGACCCCAACAACCAAGGCAACTGGTCAAATGGTGTCACGTACCCTTTGGTTGACAACTGTTCCGTTCGTTCATCCTACCAAGTCGCCTATTACCCCACGATCTACATGATCTGTCCTGCCGACAAAAAAGTGTACGAAGTGGGCCAGCAAGGGCCATCTGGACTTTGGTCTGCACGCGAAAGTATATGTCCGCCTCTGGTAGTTACAGCCACGGTCAACAACGTCAACAACACGATTTGCCACGGGAGCAGCACCGGCTCCATTGACATTTCCGTCTCTGGCGGCAACCCGCCGTACACCTACAACTGGTCCAACGGCATGCACACGCAAGACCTGAACAACGTCCCGGCCGGTTCGTACGCATGTACCATCACGAATGCACAAGGTTGGACAGGCGAAACTGGTGACATCACCGTAGAAGACCCGCCATCTCCGCTTGTTCTTAGCCTGGTTGGCACAACGCCAGTTGGCTGCAACGGTGTATACGGCTCCATCGCAGTGGACGGCAATGGTGGATGGGGCGATCTGGATTTCAACTGGAGCAATGGTATGTCCGGCACAGAAATTCAGGGCCTCAATGCCGGATCCTATACCTGCACAGTAGTGGACAATAGCGGTTGCACAAAAACCGTCAACGCGGTACTGGCACCCGCTTCTTATCCGGTGGCATCCATCGCCACGCCGGGTACAATTACTTGCACGACGCCAAATATTCAGTTGAGTGCTTCGGGCACAGGTGGATTTAGCGGCACGTACAACTTTTCCTGGACGGCGTTCAATGGAGGCAATATTGTCTCTGGCGCCAATACGCCCACCCCAACAGTGAATGCAGCGGGCAACTACACGGTGCAGGTTTCCGATGCCGAGACAACTTGCTCGGGATTCGCCACCGTAGTCGTCTCGGCCAATGTATCACTGCCTGCCTCGGAAGCAGGTCCGGCCATGACGGTAACCTGCGCAGATCCAACTACTGAATTGGAGGGTAGCGGCTCCACCGGAAACAACTTCTCCTATCAGTGGACGGCATCCAATGGCGGACACATCGTTTCCGGAGCCAATACGTTCACGCCGGTTGTAGATGCTGCGGGGGACTATACCCTTGTGGTCACGAATACTGCCAACGGATGTACCCAAAGCGACTTGACAAACGTGACTGGAAACAACGTCCCGCCGACTGCTCAAACGACAGGAGGCACGCTGACATGTCTGACCTCATCGGTATCGTTGAGCGCCACCACAAACGCCAACAACCCAACGTTCGCATGGTCCGGGCCGAACAACTATACGTCCACGGAACAAAATCCAACCGTGGGAACGGCAGGTGAATACCTGCTCGTCGTGAGCGATCCGACAACAGGTTGCACGAACACCTCCGTGGCATCGGTCGCGGCCAATACGACGCCTCCGGGCGCGGAGGCCGAAGGCGGCGTGCTCACCTGCACCACGACAAGCGTGTTGCTGGATGGAACATCCAATTCTCCCGACGTAACATTTGCCTGGACCGGCCCGAACAGTTTCGAAAGCAGCCTGCCCAATCCTTCCGTTTCAGCGGTCGGCACATACAGCCTGATTGTGACGGACACGCTTAACGGCTGCACGTCCACTGCGTCGGCCGTAGTGGGTGAAAACACAACCGTCCCTGTTGCCGGCGCCACCACGCCCGGCAACCTGCACTGCAATGTCACCGAACTGGTGCTCGACGGCACGAGCTCTTCGCAAGGATCGAACATGACGTATGCCTGGACAACTGCGGATGGCAACATCGTTTCCGGCGCAAATTCACTTACACCAACAGTTGATGCCGCAGGAACGTATTCCTTGTTGGTTACGGATGCCGACAACGGTTGCACGTCCACAGCCTCCACAGCGGTTATCGAAAACGCACCTGTTTCGGCGGCCTTTGAAGATGTCTTGCACATTCTTTGCAACGGTGGAGACAACGGCACGGCAACGGCAGTACCGGCAGGCGGAAACTCGACTTACACATACCTCTGGAGCAACGGCGAAACGACGGCAGAAGTGTCCAACCTCGTAGCGGGCACCTACACCGTAGTGGTGACAGATGGCGTAAACTGCTCTGCCACGGCATCGGTGGAAATCATCGAACCTACAGCTGTAGCGCCAAACGCTTCCGCCACCGCTCAAACCGCCGCAAACGTGAACGATGGCACCGCAACAGCCGCCCCAACCGGCGGCACCGGCGATTTCACCTACGCGTGGAGCACCAACGAAACCACACAAACAATCGTTGGGCTGGCTCCAGGAACGTACACGGTGATCGTAACCGACGAAAACGGCTGCACCGCACAGCAAACGGTCATTGTCAACGCATTCAACTGCACCATCGAAGCAACCGCATCAGGCACGGACATTACCTGCTTCGGGGCGAACAACGGTACGGCTTCTGTAAACCTGATCGGCGCCAACGACCCGGTGACGTTCACCTGGAGCAATGGGGCGAATACATCCGAAATCACCGATTTGGCTCCCGGCACCTATACCGTCGAAGTCGTGGACAATACCAATTGTGCAGATGTACAGCAGGTTACGATCACGGAGCCAAATGACTTGTCGGCTAACGCCTCGGCTACCGGCGAAACATCGGCAGGCGCCAACGACGGTACTGCAACCGCAGCCCCAACCGGCGGCACCGGCGCGATGACGTACTCCTGGAGCAATGGCGAAACAACTCAGGCCATCACCAACCTGGCGCCAGGTTCCTACTCGGTAATTGTGACGGACGAAAACGGCTGCACCGATGAGCAAATCGTGGTCGTGAACGCTTTCAATTGCGCCATAACCGCCAATCCGGCCGCATCCCCCGTGGTCTGCCATGGTCAAAACAACGGTTCCATGTCCGTCAATCTGAGCGGCGGAGCCGAACCCTACACCTACCTCTGGAGCAATGGAGAAACCACCGCAACGATCCAGGGATTGGCTCCGGGCGTTTACACCGCCTCGGTCACCGACGCAAATGGGTGCGGTGCTATCGTTGAAGGCCAGATCACGGAACCCGCTCCACTGCAGATAGCGTCCGAACTGAGCCATCCGGCTTGTGCGGACGAACCCTCCGGCACCATCGAAACAAACGCCCTCGGGGGAGCAGGCAACTATGCCTACGCCTGGAGCAACGGCGCCAATACCAACAATATCGCCGATCTCCTGCCCGGCACCTACACGTTGGTTCTAACGGACGGCAACGGATGTTCCAGCACCGAATCGTACACCTTGACGGCCTCCGACAATGTAGCACCGCAGATCGCCGCTCAAAATACGACCCTCGAACTGGGAGCGAGCGGCACTACGACCGCCACATTGCAAACCCTTGGCGCCAGCGTGACGGACAATTGCGTTGTTGCCGGCGTCATCATCGAACCCAATTCGTTCGACTGCTCGGACATCGGCGAACAAGTGGTGACCATTACCGCCACCGACAACGCAGGCAACACTTCGGTTTCGACCATTACGGTTCAGGTAGTGGATAAAACCGCTCCGACTGTGACCTGCCCTGCCAACATCGTTCGGTGCTCGTACGACAACACGGTTTCGTACAACGCACCGGTGGCACAGGACAACTGCCTCACCGAAGAAGACGGTGAGTGGAAGTTGGTGGCAGGGTTGCCCAGCGGATCGGAGTTTCCGGTAGGCGAAACCACGCAGACGTACTCCTACACGGACGGAAGCGGAAATGCCGGCGAGTGCTCCTTCACGGTGACCATCACCACGCCCATCCAACTCGGCCCGCCGGTAGTCACCCACGACGTGAACAACCAGGGACTTGGGGCAATTGACATCACCGTCGGCGGTGGTTCTGGGCCGTACACATTCTCATGGACCAATGCGCTTGGACAAAACGTTGGCAACACGGAAGATTTGTCCGGTCTTTCCGCAGGCACATACTTCGTGGAAATCAAGGATGCCAACGGCTGTGTGCTTGCCAACGAGGGCATCGTGGTGGACAACACTTCGAGCGCAGTGGAGCCGACCTGGTTGCGCGGTGCCGCCTTGCGGCCCAACCCGACCAGCGGTGTTGCCCAGATCGTGTTCAGCGAAATCCCCGCAGCCGATTTGCAGGTCGTCATTTCTGATGCTGCCGGCCGCATTTTGAGCACCCTGCACACATCGCAGCAGGCAATGGTACGACTGGATTGCACCGACTTGCCGGGAGGCATCTACATGGTACATTTCCACTCCGGCACCGAATCGGGCGTACGGAGACTGGCAGTAGTGAAATAGAGCATCCGGATGACAACCGGAAAATTGATGAGCCGTCCCGCTTCTGCGGGACGGCTTATTTTTTTTGTGTTTGTCATTTTGCGGAAATCCGTCCGCTCTTAAAGGGCAATTGAGCGTAGCAGCACTTTAAGAGCGGACGGATTTCTGCGAAATGACAAAAACGGTGGGGGCTGTTAAATTTTTTCTCCTAACATTTATGCATTCGTACAAACAAGGAGCATCCATTGCGTCGTTTTACTAGGCGGAAGGCCGGAATTTGCGAACTTGAAAATTCATCGTTCACCATTCATCATTCATCATTCCAGAACGCCTACTTTTGCAGACAAATTTGTTAACTCGTAAACTACATTTACACATGAAAAAAACAATTCTTGGAATTGCAGCCGTGGCTTTGCTATCGCTCGGATTGACCTCTTGCGGCGAAAAACTGCTCACACCCGAGCAGGTGCAGGCCGAAATTCAAAAAGGCGTGGATGCCGGCATGCCCGCTATTGAGGCAGAAGAACGCACGCTTTGCGAAGGCGTATTCGAGGCGCGCGTTACCGCCGAAATGGACCGTCTGAAAGCAGAAGCCGAAGCAGCGGAAACAACGATTCAGTAAACCGATGGGTGCCCAGCGTCCACATCAAACCTTCACCATTAAAAAGACACGAACAATTATGAATAAGAAATTCCTTCTCGCCGGTCTCGCGGTAGTAACAGTGACTGGTTTTATCACACTCACTGCCTTTGGCGGTCAAACCAAAGAACAGCAGCAGCAGGAAATCGCCTCTGCTATCACAGCGCAGTTGGACGAATTCCGTATGCAAAAACAACAAGAATGCACCGATATGGTGCTCGCTGAAGCGCAGCGCCGCTATGACGAATATGTGGCCTCCCTGCCGCCGGCAAAACCGGCCAAACCGGGAGCGCCAAAAAAAAGCACGCCGAAGAAACCGGCCACGGCAAAAGACCCTATGCCCGAAAAGGCGCCAGAACAGAGCAGCAAAGATGCCAAAATGCAACAATCACCCACCAACACGGAAGCCAAGGATGCCAAGATGATGAAAACGCCCACCAATACGGAAGGCAAGGATGCAAAAATGAAGAAGACAATGGAGGGTGGCGGCAACTAAACGAAATTCGGTTCAGCCATAATAAAAAAACTCCCGTCGGGCTATGTTCCGACGGGAGTTTTTTCAATTTGACTATAGCATTATTGCTGCGTGAACGTGGCAGTACAATTTGCCGTTTGAATCATGCCTGGATTTTTCTCGTTCGTCACTTTATAGGTAATGGAAAGTACGACTTTACCTGAGGCATTGACCGTCCAAGACCCGGTGCCCTCGACAAAATAGTCGTCGCCATCCGGTTCTTGCCGCGCAATGCTGAGGTTTCTTCCATCGACGCTTACGGCGACATTCGTTACAAATGTTTGCTCCCAAAAGCCCTTCACATTCAGCACCGTATTTGTTGCTCCTGCAGAAACTTCCACGGTGTACGGACCCGCCGAGCAGTTTTCAGAAACATTGTAAAAACCGACTGCATTGATAGTGCAAATGCCTTCGTCGTCGTTAAGATAGCCTGCGAGGCAATCACAAACGCCTTCAAAGCAATCTCCGTTGATGCATTCTACGTCTTTGCAAGGATCTTTGTCGCCGCACCCCGGAGCGAATACGACCATAGCGCCAAGCAGGGCGAGAAAATAAAAAAGTTTCTTGTTCATCTTGTTACATGTTTTTGTGTGAAGGAATAAGATTTTGTAAAGAGTTGCCGCAAAAGTAACGATAAACGATTGGCTTCCCGACAAATCCGCCGCAAGATTTTCCCGGAATCTGCAATAAGGGTAAACCCTGAGCACAGTTTTTCCAATCGTTAACACGAAACACGCCCTACCTTGCAGCAAAATCCGGCCATGCAGCACCATACTCTCCATGTCAGCAAAACTGCCCAAATCTACACCCTGGGCACTCCCGGGCCGCATATCCGACAGCTATGGATCGTCTGCCACGGGTATGCGCAACTGGCTTCGGAGTTTTTGCAAAACTTTCAGATGCTCGACAACGGCCACACCCTTGTGGTAGCCCCGGAAGGGCTGAACCACTTCTACAAAAAAGGATTCAGCGGCCCCGTCGGCGCCACCTGGATGACGCGCCATTGCCGGGAGGACGAAATCGCCGACAATGCGGCCTACATGGAGTCCCTGCTAAACCGCTATACCACAGCCCTGCCGCCCAACATCCGAATCGTGTTGCTCGGTTTTTCGCAAGGCACCGCCACATTATGCCGCTGGATTCTGCGCTACCATCCGCATTTCCACGACCTCGTGCTCTGGGCTGGAATGCCCCCGGAAGACCTGGACTATCAGGCCCACAAAGATTACTTGGCCGACAAAAACCTCTATTTGCTCTACGGCTCCAGCGATCCCTTCCTGACCCCGGACCGGTTTGCCGAACTGCATGAAATCGAGACACGGAGCGGCGTTGATTTCGAGGAAAACCTGTTCGAGGGCGGGCACGAAATCCCCGGAGATGCGCTGCGGGAATTGTTGCAAAAACTCAACTAAGCGCATTCCTCCCGGTTGGGCTATTTGCCTACTTTCGCGCCGGATTACTTTTGCCTGGAATTCTTCCTTAATCATTCATCATACCACTGCATGGATTTCAAAAAAATACTCCCGCACCTCATTGCCGTTTTTGCCTTGGTTGCTGTCGCTGCCGTTTTTTTTGCCCCAAATGCCTTTCAGGGCAAGGCTCTTCCTCAACCCGACAACGACAAGGCGAGAGGCATGCAAACGGAGATTCAAGCCTACATAAAATCCGAAGGAACCGCTCCGCTCTGGACGAACAGCGCCTTCGGTGGCATGCCGTCCTACCAGATCTATGCCCCGGTGTACGGAAACCTGACCGCTCCGGTGCTTACTGCGTTGTTGCTGTGGTCTGACATCAGCACGGCTGCGTGGATACAGGTCCTGTTGGCCATGTGGTGCATGTACCTGTTGCTTTTTGTACTGAAAACGGATTGGCGCGTGGGCCTGTTCGGGGCCGTGGCCTACGGCATAACCACCTACAACATTGATATCCTGGAGGCGGGCCACACCACCAAAATGATTGCCCTCGCCCTTGCTCCTGGTATTTTGGCAGGCTTGGTTTTGGCATTCGACAAAAAACTGTTGATCGGAGGGGCACTCATGGCGTTTTTCATGTCCCTGCAAATCAACGCCAACCACGTACAGATCACCTACTACACCTTATTGCTTTCCGGCATTTTCTTCGTGGCAAAACTTGTGGACGCGATCATGCAGAAAAACTGGCTGGATTGGGGCAAAGCCCTCGTGACCTGTTCGGTGGCCATCGCGCTGGGTTTCCTGTCCAACACGTCTCGGCTCTGGCCCACGTACGAGTACAGCCAAGAGACGATCCGGGGCGTTTCGGAATTGAGCCAAAAAAAATCGAAGGGCGACGGCCTCGACAAGGACTACCTCTTTGGCTGGAGCTACGGCGTGGAGGAAAGCCTGACCCTGCTGGTGCCGCATTTTGCCGGCGGAGGTGCGGGCGAGTCCTACAAGGACACCAAACTCTACAACGCCGTGGCACCTCAAGCCCGCAACCAGATCAATGGCCTGTTCTACACAGGGGACCAACCCTTTGTGGGCACGGCGATTTATTTCGGCATCGTCATCGTACTGTTGTTCTTTTTGGGCGCCTGGTTGGTGCCGGGCGGCGTGAAATACTGGTTACTTGCCGGGGGATTGTTCATGATCTCCTTGGCCTGGGGGAAAAATTTCTTCTTGAATTTTGTCTGGTACGATTATCTGCCCATGTTCAACAAGTTCCGGGCGGTTTCCATGGCCCTCGGAGTGGGGCAGTTGTGTTTTGCCGCGCTGGCCGCACTCGGCATCCAGAAAATGTGCGACCTAGAAACCCCCGTGGCCAAGAAAAAACGCGCCTTGGCATGGGCAGCCGGTATCACGGGCGGATTATGCCTATTGGCCTTGGCATTTGGCAGTACTGAGGGACAATACGACGCCAACCTCCAGCAGGACCCCGGCCTTCTCAGCCTGCTACAGGAAGACCGAGCCGACATGCTTCGCAGCGACGTGTTTCGTTCCCTGGCTTTTATCGCGGCAGCAGCAGGATTGCTGTGGCTTTACCTGCAAGGGAGCATGAAAGCCGGATTGGCGGTTGTATTGCTTACCCTTGTATCGCTGGCCGACAATTGGCTCATTGCCAATCGCACCATTTCGGCGCAGAAATATGAAAACAAACGCGCGGCTACGGCGGCGCCGCAGCCGGCCGAATACGACCTTCAGATCAAGCAAGACCCCGACGAGCACTACCGCGTGCTCGATATGTCGCGGGGGGGCATCACCGGGAACGCCATCACATCGTACTTCCACAAAAGCCTGAGCGGGTACCACGCCGCCAAACTCCAGCGCTTCCAGGAAGTGGTGGACACTTTTCTCAACCCCAGCCTCGGCCAGAGCCTGCATATCGTGGGCATGCTGAACGGCAAGTACCTCATCAGCCAGCAAGGGGAGGTGATGCCCAACCCGCAGGCCTGCGGAAATGCCTGGTTCGTGCCCAAGTTCACGATCCTGCCCGATGCCGACGCGGAATTGCATGCGCTGCGCACGCTCGATCCGAAAGCGGAGGCGATCGTGTCGGAGGCTTATGCTGAGCCGTTGCGCGGGCTGGAAATCCAGTTCGACAGCACGGCCAAAATTCGACTAAGCAAATACCATCCGAGCAAGATGGAGTACGAATACTCCGCCGCCACCGAGCAGTTGGCGGTGTTTTCGGAAATGTATTATCCGCCGTCCAAAGGCTGGAAATGCTACCTGAACGGCGAGCCGGCACCAGATTTTACCAAGGCCGACTACCTGCTTCGCGCCATGAGATTGCCCGCCGGAAAAAATATGAAATTGGAAATGCGCTTCGAGCCGCGGTCGTACGCCGTCGGCGAAAACATATCCCGTTTCGCCTCCGGCCTTATTATACTTTTCTTGCTCGGAGGGCTGTCCCTTTGGTTCCGAAAAGGCAAACACGTGGCCGATCCAAATCGGCTGGCCGACGTGCCCGCACCGGAAAAACCTGCCCGTAGTGAAACCCGGGCTGAAGTTGGAAGAAAGCCGAAGCCGCGAAAAAAATAATCCGTGTCTCATCCGTGCAAATCCGTGTCCGATCACACTACGAGCAGGATCGGACACGGATTTGCACGGATGAGACACGGATTATCAGGTTATTGCGCCAACAATTTGGTGTAAAGCATCAGGTGCCGCTGCGCCACGACCGTGTTGGCGTACACCTGTGTCGCTTTCGCCCTGGCTTTTAGCCGGAGTTGTTCTTGATGTTCTCCAACCCAGGCGATGCCTGACGCCAATCCGTCGCTGTCGCGTTGCGCCACGATGTAGCCGTTTTGCCGGTGACCCACCATTTCGGGGATGCCGCCCGTTTCAAAACCGACAACGGGTGTGCCGCACGCAAGGGATTCCATCACGGTATTCGGCAGGTTGTCTTCCAGTGAAGGAATGGCGAACACATCGGAGGCTCCATAAATTTTTGCCAACTCCCCGGCCTCCCGAACCATTCCCAAGGGGTGGCAAGGGTAGGGTAGGGCGGCCAGGTCGCCCGGGCGGGAATGGCCCAGCACCAAGAGTTCAACGGCTATGTCCGGTCGCTGCGCCTTGAGCGCGGACAGGGCTTGTTGCAGATAGATGAATCCCTTTCGCTCGTCCTGCACCTTGACGGCCACGAACAAAACCACCAATGCCGTGTCGGCGATACCCAACCGGCGCCTGAAGGCCAAGCGCTCGCCAGCCTCCAAGGGCGCAAAAACCTCCGTGTCTATCGGATTGGGAATGGCCTCCACGGGGTGGCCTCCAAGCAACGTACTCTCCCGGGCGCATTTGGCCAGCCATTCGCTGCAAGTGACGAAGTGCAGGTTTGGCGGGAATTCGTTTTTTTTTCGAAGCCAAACCCGATGCGACAAGTCGTTTGGCCCCGGCCATCGCAAAAACGGACATGCACCGCAGGCCTGTTGGTATCGGGTGCAGGCCCCGCTGTAGTGGCATCCGCCGGTGAACGCCCACATGTCGTGCAGGGTCCACACGATGGGCTTGCCCAGTTCAGCCAGTTGCCGGATATTTTTCAGCGACAAAAACCCCTGATTGATCCAGTGCAGGTGCAGCACGTCGGCTTGTTGAACAGCGGGATGTTTCGTCATATCCGATCCGAAGTTGGCCAACGAAAAAGAGAAGCGCACGGACTTGTCGCGCTCGTATGGCAGAAACGAAAGCCGTTCCGCATAAAACGGCCAACGCGAGGGCGCATCGTTGCGGGTGACCAGATCGGCTTGGGCGCCGACCTGCCGCAATGCTGCCTGCAAGCGCCGACAGGCAATGCCGGCTCCGCCGTGCGGATAGGTGGTCAAGAGGGCTACGCGCATCTGTTCCAAGAATTTTGGCCAAAACTCTGAACTTTTGTCCAAACTTTGCGTCCGTTGTGGAATTGCGACTCGAACGAGCGCCGCAGAACACGTGCACGATGAAAAATTACATCATTTACGACCTTGAAGCCACCTGCTGGGAAAGCACCCCGCCGGGCTATGTGCAGGAGATCATCGAGATTGGCGCATTCCGGGTCAACCAATACGGGGAAGTGCGCGGCAAGTTCAACCGCTTCGTTCGCCCCGTCGTGCACCCTTCCCTTTCCCCGTATTGCCGCGAACTGACCAGCATTGCCCAAATTGATGTGAACAGGGCCAACACCTTTCCTGAAGTTATCGAAGAGTTCCAGGATTGGGCACGCATGGACGAAGAGGACTATGTGCTCTGCTCGTGGGGCGCTTTCGACAAAAAAATGTTCGTGAACGACTGCCGGCTGCACCGGCTGGACAGCGACTGGGCCGAACAGCACGCCAACCTGAAAGAGCAGTACATGCAGATGAAACAACTGCGCCGCTCTATTGGGTTGCGCAAGGCGGTGGAGCGGGAGGACATCCTGTTCACCGGCACCCACCATCGAGGCATCTCCGATGCCGAAAACCTGACCAAACTGTTTTTGAAATATTTGGGGTATTGGGCGGTGTGAACACCTCAGCATTCAGGCTTTAGTTTGCCTTAAGCAAGGGTGATATCTTGCTCATGGTGGCTTTGATCAATTCCTGAACGGCATTTTTCTTACCAATAACCTCCAGAGGAGTAGGCGACAGGGCCTTGTTGTTGCGAAACAAATTCACGAGCAGTTTTACGGTTTCCCCCTCTATTCGGTACCGGCCCCGGATGGAATACCCGTTTTCGTATGCCCCGATATCGAGGTAGAGCAGTTTGGCCTGGTCGCCCCGTGCCATGATTTCCTGAAAATAGTTTTCCGTTTCCTGGGTGAGGCTCAGCACGTCGCCGAGGTTTTCATCCTGAAAAACACTCCGAATGAACACCTTTTTCTTTTCCGCAAGCGAAATGTTGACGTTTTTGTTGACGATCCCGATATCGAAACTCGCGCCGCCGAGCGGAGCCGCGGGCATCGGCCTCTGGACGCCCCCGATGCCCCGGGCCAATTCGGGCACTTTGTCGCAGGCGTATTGAAACAGGTTCATCACGTCCACCGGACGGTCGCCTTGGTTGCCGAGCGTTTTCACGAATTGCAGGATGCTATAGGTGAGTAGGCCCTGCTCAAATTCTCCGGCTTCGTAGCTCACTTTGTCGGCTGCGCTTCCGGTGAGCACGAACATTCCGGTGCGGTCTTTCATGCGGTCAAGCGCGCGAATTTGCGAGGTGCCGAGCGATCTGGATTTTACGGACAGGCTCTCCAATATTTTGGCAGAGTTGCAGGCATCCAGGATCAGGACTTGTTTCATGGCCGGGATGTCGTTGATCCAGCGCGTGAGTTCATTGCTGGACACCGTGCGTTTTTCGCGCACACCGGCATCGCTGAGGTCAAAACTGCCGATTTCCTGGGTGAGGTAATAAAACAAGGCCCGGTCTGCTTCGCCGTAGGCGATGCCGTGGCCGGAAAAATACACCACGAGGATGTCCTCTGCTTTGGCGCGTTTTTTTATGGTTTCGAACGCTTTCTGAATGTTGGCCTTGGTCGGGTGCATGGCCGTTTTGCTGGTGTCGGTGGTGAGCAGGGTGACGTACACACTGTCGCGGAACAACTGTTTTCCAATTTGGCCAAAAGCCAGAACGATATCCCGGGCATCTTTGCCGGAATACCGAAGGTCGAGTTCGGTGCCGGCATAATTGGCCGTTCCCACTGCCAGCACGTGCAACGCCGGGGCACGCTCCACGAGGGACAGTCCGGCATCTGCACCACCGATGCCCTTTTTTCGAAGCGAAACGGCGGAGAGTTCGATGGTGTGCGGCCCGCTTTTCAGCCAGCCGGCCTCGTTGTAGGCGCGTACGGAAAGGACGTTCAGGCTGTCGGCAAGGAAATACCGGGAGTATGCCTCCAGGGGAACCACCATTTCCGTGTCGCGGGCGTTGTCGAAACCGCCTGGCGGGTTGGCATCTTCAATAATTTCCTTGCCGTTGATGAACACGCTGACTTTTCCGATGCCGCCGTTGCGGGGCGTGAGGGAAATTTTGAGCAGATTTTTTAACGTATCAAGGTCCAGTTGAACTTTTGGGTAAAGCGCTACCGAATCAAAGCCGAGCACGGAGCGTATGGGTTCGGTGGAACTGCCCAATATTTTTTGCAACAACCCGGGTTCGAAGTAGCGCTCTTTCAGCTGCTCCAAATCAACCACTTCCGTTCCGACCACGAAATACATCAGCCGCATGGCGCCGGGCGATGCATCGAAAAGCCCGGATGGCGCAGTGACGACCCATTCCTTTTCGCCGGGAAAATAGATCGTGAAGAGTTCCTGACTGTTTTTTATATCCCAGCCTCGAAGGGTTCCGTCATAGTTGGCCACCCAAGCCCGCGAACCGTCCGGCATAAATTTGAACAGACTTGTTAGGTCGCCCGCATGGCCTTCAAAAAATTTTTCGGTGCTAAACAAACCCGAAGTAGACGACGGCCCCAAATCCAGCACGCGTAGCCCGGATGCCATGTTCCAAACTTCCGCATTTCCATTTCCCCGAACCAGCAGAAATGTACCGTCGGGCGAGTATTGAATAATTCGGCCGGGTTTGACACCGGAAAACTGCTGCTTCATCTCCCCGGTTTGCACGTCCCACTCGGTCAGAATGCCGGACTCGGACAATGCGCAAAGCCTTTTTCCCGATGGGTTAAATCCGGCTGCCTGCAGGCGATACGGACTGTTTATGCGCTTGATGATAGCGCCGTTTGTCAAATTCCATACGGTAATATCGTTGCCTTCCAGGTCAATCGTGGCAGCCTGGTACGGAGAGGTTTCCAGGTGCATGGCGTGGAAGTGATCCGACCCTTGCGCATTCAAAACCCGGTCGCCTGTTCCGATATTCCAGGCCATCATCTTATCCAGCACAGTAGCCGTGGCAAGGCGGCCGTCGGGCGAAAACCGCACCTCCGAAATGGGGTGCCAGTCGTCGGCGCCCGTTTTAAACGTTCGGAGCGAGTGCATTTTTTCCAGATCCCAGAGCGACACGTTGAAATAGTTGCCAGAGACATACACCATATCGCCTTCGATCCGGACATCGCCATACGTCGTTTTTGTTCCAACGGGGCGTTTGCCGGGCGATACGGGACTGTTCGAAGCGGCCTGTTTCCAAACGACTCCGATGGTATCTTTTCGGGCATTGTTGGTGACATACTCCAGCACGTCCTTGAGCGGTATTTCCGTCGGGCCCATCATAGACATGACCCGCCATTCTTGAGAAGACCCGACGAGCGCTTTTTTCCCATCCGGGGAAATGTCCATTGCGGTAGCGACCCACAGGCAATTGTGGCGGTCTTCCAGTATGCCGATATACTGCAGGGGATTGCTGTTCCAGAGTTTCAGGGAAAAATTGCGGCTTGCCGTCAGCAGTAGTTTCCCTTCGGCGCCCAGTGCGAAGGCATTAAAATCGGCGGCGGAATAGAAACTCGACATGTCGTAATTGGGCGGCCGGGCAACCAAATCGCTCCGCTGATCCATTTCCCAGTATTTGAACGCGCCATTGTAGTCGGTCAGGGCCAACTTTTTGAAATCGGGGGTAATCCTAAAATTGTGTTCCATGGCAAGTTCGCGCTGCAGGCGCAGGCGCTCTTTCCCGGTGGAAATATCCCACAAGCACACCCGCTGGTCGGCGCTTACGGACAGGCATTGGCGCCCGTCGGCGGTCAACTCCACCGCTTGAATGATTTCGGCGATGCCCTCCATTTGGCGGTGCAACTTGTCATTTTTCAGGTCCCAGACGAGCAGCCCCCCCTTGCCGTCGCGGTTGGCCGGCAGCCCTGGCGTGACGGCCCACAAACTGGTGGGCACCCCAAGGGCTACTACCACCGTGCTTCGGTCTTTTGAAAAGACAAAATCCGTTACGGGCATACCGGCTTGGGTGACCGTTTCGCCCAGCCGGGGAAGTGCATAACTGGTGTTGCCGGGAAAATCAAACAGGATCAGGTTGCCGCCTTCAGTCCTTAGCGCCTTTCCCCGGCGTATAGGCGAAAGGGGAGCACCGACATTGGTCTGGCCGGGCAATGGGCTGTTGCTTTTGGGAGAAGCCGTTTGCCAGGCCGCCAGGGGAGTACCATCGCCGGCCCGTACGGTCACGGTTTTACTATCGGCAGAAAATGTCAGGAATGCCGGCGCCGGATTGGTCACCTCTTTGGTCCAAAGTTGTTTGCCGGTGCTCAGGTCCCAGCAATGCACCGGAAGCCCCTCGAAACAAACGGCCAGATACTGCCGGTTGGGCGAAACCTGTGCATCCACCACCCGGGAAGCGGGTATTGGAACGCGCCACAATTGACTGCCGTTCGCCAGATTCCAGGCTTGCAGCGTATTGTTATTCAGTAATGCATGGACTTGGCCGCCGCTTGGCGAAAAACTCAGGCAAACCGGCGAGGAGTCCATCTCGATATGCCGCACATATTTGCCGCTGTTCAAATCCCACACTACCATGCGCGTTTCGTCGGCACTAAGGGCTTGTTGTCCGTCGGGCGAAAGGCTGATGGCGTATGGTGCGGAATAATGTCCATCCTGCCGCACGATGAGTTGCGGTCGTTGGGCGGCAACCTGGCCGGAGAGAGCAAAGGAAATAATAGCGAGGACTAATCGTGTTGGAAGTGGCAGCATTTTTCAAGTGCTTCCGGCCGCTTTGGATGTCGAAATAAAAAGTGAGTCGGCGACGAGATGCCAACAAAGATACAACCACCAATTTTTTTTCAGTATGAATTCAACATTCACCTACAGTTGCACGGCCACAGGCCCTGCCAACGGTGAGTACGAACCGTCGGCAAACTTAGCCATCACCCAGTAACGCAACTCGTTTGGTTTGCCCGGCGCCGGGTTGGGCAGATTAAACACTTGTGTGCTACCCGGTGCTGGCGAGCCTTGCGGAGGCGCCAAAGCAAGATTCTGGTAAAGTGCAGCGCTATGAATGTATGCAAATGCGGTTACCGGGTGCTCTGTAAAGGCAACATCGTAGTCTGTAAACGTGAAATACAGGGTATTGCCGCTGGAGCCCACGCTCATATCGGCATAATCGGAAGTGCCGGGTAATGGATACGGGAAAAACCGGTAGGAAAACATGGCCGATGAGTCGTATGCACGAAATACCTGAAACCCGATCAGGTCGGGGTCACCGGCCAGGTAATTCCAGGTTACACGTATGTTTAGTACGTCCATCCCGCCGCCGGTGTAAGCCTGTGCATTGAAATTGAGCACGGCGTCGCGCAGGCCGTCATTGATTGGTTTGGCTTGTGCGATGCGCGATCCCCCCTGATTGCCGGCTTCGTCGAAGGCTACGAGGCGGTACTGGTACCAATTGCGTTTGCTGGCTGTCGTATCCGTATAGCCGGTTAGCGAATCCTGTGGTTCAAAAGTAAGAAGCGTTGTCCATCCCGGTAGGCCAGCGGTCTTGCGTTGAAACTTGTATTCCACCACATCCGGGCTGCTACTAAGCACCCACTCGAAGATAACGCCTGTTGTACTAGCCTGCACGGTAGAAATGTGCGGAGCCGCCGGGGGCACAATGTCCGGACGTGCTACTTGCGCAGCATCCGACAACGTCGAGAGATTCTGGTGATAGTCCAATGCAGCAACCTTGAACCAGGCATTTTCGCTCAGGGTATTCAGATTGATCTGATACTGGTACGCCGTGTCGTTTAGCCATACCGATGTGATCTGGGCGTAGTCGCCATTGGCCGAGTTGGCGGTGAATACCCTGTACCCCATCACGTCAGGCTCGGTATTTCTGTACCAGCGCAAGGTGACTACTCCGGAGGCATCGGAAACTCCAACCAAGCCCGCAGGGGCTGCCGGCGGGGTGTCGTCTTTCAATTGCCCAAGCCGAGGGAAGCAAGCCATCTCATAGCCATGCACGTCGAGTGCCCGAACCTGATAATAGTTCACCGGCTCGGGATCGGTGTCGGTGAATTCACGGATACTTACGCTCAGCATGGTACTGTTGATCTTGTCGAACGGACCGTCCACGGCCGGCCCCCGGTACACGTCGAAGCCCTGAATTTGACCTTCCATATCTTCGGGAAAATTCCAGGACACCGTCAGTTCGCCTGCTTCGGCCTCTTCGATGTCACCCACAGAAAGCAGGGCAAACACCGGGGCCGGTTTGCCGGTCACATGCACGGTGTCGGACGGTGGGCTGAGCAGGCCAAAGGGCGAGTGGCCGCGTACCCGGTAGATGTAGGTAGTGCTATTGTCGGCGAGCGAATCGGGAAAGGCCAAACGACCGTTGTCGTGCTCGTCGCTGGCGGCAGCAAGCAGGGGAAACTCGTTTTGTTTCACAAAATTGATCCCGTCGGTTGAGCGCTCCACGTCATAACTGGTGAACCGGCTGTCGTCGCGCTGCCAGTTCAGCACGGCACTGCTGTCGGCAGACAAGGCCGACAAGCCCTTGGGCGCGGACAAGGCAAATGTGGAATCGGTGTCGATCAGTGCAAAACCCGGCGTCACCACCGCAAGCGAGTCCGGCTCGTGCGACCGTATGAAATAGGCATACGTTGAGTGGCCGCTCCAATCAGTATCCACAAAAGCAAGTCCCATGTTTTGGGCAACAGAGAAATCCTGATCGGCGGCAAAGAGGCTGAAAGTGAAGCGATTTTCGCGCTCCTTCGCTTTGTTGTACACGTTTACCAACGTACCGCCGCCGGGTGGCAGCAGGTCAAGACTATCGCCGTATATCGTACCAGCGGCTACTCCGGCGAGGTTGTTGTTTTCGGCGAGCGGTTCCCAGTCGTTCTCGGGGAGGGGCTTTAGCGCCGTACCGAGCACCGTCATGCTGGCTTCATATTCATCCGCGTCGAGGGTATCCGCTTCGTACACGATGGTGTAACGCACCAGATCGTAGCCTTGGGTATTGCCCCAGGTCCAGGTATCGAAGTTGGCCGGCGCCCAGCGGATAATGGCTTTGTTGTCATGAAAAACGGCCCCGGCTACCACATGTAGGGAAACCGGGTCGCTTTGGGCATGAAGACCGGACGCGAAGCCCATACCGATGCACAGTGCGAAAAAGAGGCGAAGCGAAAAAGAAAAGAGGAAGCGTTGCATGGCTGAATGATTGGGAGATGAAGATGAATATAAAGGGTGTCTCATAAGTCCGCACCGCATTGCACAGTTGACAGGCAAATCCATTTTTGACAGGATTTACAAGATTTACAGGATTTTCGGCGGCGGAGCCGCCTTATTTATCCTGTAAATCTTGTAAATCCTGTCAAAAATTCAATTCCCGTCAAAACAGTATTTATGACACATCCTCTGATTTTTAACGATTTACGAACACGCGCACTACCGTGCTGCGTCCGCTGTCAGTGCCGGTCAGGCGCAAAATATAGGCGCCGGAGCGCAGAACCGACAGGTCCAGTTCGCGTGTGCCGGGGGGCAGGGTGCGCACCGTGTGCAGGCGACCGGGCAGGTCAAAAGCCTCCACGCGCAGTCCTTCGCCGGTGTCGGCAGCCTGTATTGCGAAGCGTCCATCCGCACTGACGGTAGGAAACACGGCGGCGCTGAGCGGTTCGGGAGCGGTGGCACTGAGCGGAGTCAGGTCGTATTTCCACAGCTCGCGCCCGGCCGAGCCGGTTCCGGCAAAGAAAAACATGGTATTGCCGATGAGCGAAAAACCGCTGGGATCGGAGCCAAGGAAACCTGAGCGAATGCTGGTATGGAGAACTGTACCGGTAGCGGTACCGTCGGTGATCCAGAGTTCGCGGCCGTCTACGCCGTCGTCGGCAGCGAAAAACAGGTAGTTCTGGAATAAAGCGGCATCATGCGACAGCTGCAAACCACCGTCCGACCCTGGCAATATGTCCTTGAGCAAGGTGGTGCCGGCCTCGGTTCCGTCGGTGCTCCACAGTTCGCGGCCACTTGTGCCGTCGTTGGCACGGAAAATAGCCTTACCCTGAAGTACGCCATAAAATACGATTTCAACAGGCGAGGAGCCGGGATAGATGTCGCGCACCAAATTTGTACCTGCTTCAGTTCCATCGGTTATCCATAACTCGTCGCCATGTACCCCATCGTTGGCTACAAACAGGAGCCGGTCGCCAAACCAGAGATACTCGTCAAACGGGTATGTCGGCGCACCGCCCCCGGCACCCGGATTGATATCTTTGAGCAGTACTGTGCCTAATTCGGTACCGTCTGAACGCCATAGTTCCTTGCCATTGGTGCCGTCGTCGGCCCAAAAATAAAGCGCATCGGCGCCTGCTACTATCACATCAATATAACTGTCACTTGAGCCGAAAGGCCCCGGGTTGATGTCCTTTAGCAACTGTGTACCCGCCTCCGTGCCATCGCTTACCCACAATTCCTGGCCTTTCTGAAAGGATTCTATTGCCAGAAAATATATCTTGTCTTTGAACACAGTTAGGTTTTCCGGGCGACTGGCAAATGATCCGGGAGCGATATCTTTAACGAGCATGGTGCCTGCAGCCGTGCCGTCGGTTACCCACAGTTCTTCGCCAGCGCTCAGAGAAGCATATTGCAAATACAACTTGTCCTGAAAAACCGCCAGGGTTTTGGGTTCGAAATAAAACCCGCCGATCCCGAGGCACGGCCCCGGACAATCGTCGGTAAGCGGCACGGCGCCTTCAGGCCCGTCTACAGTGCGCCAGATTTCTTCTTCCCCCGGGTAATTGGCCAAAAAATATAGATGCCCCTGGAATTCTACCAGAACATCTCCAAATATCCCGCTTTGCACTGTACCGGGGTATATATCCCGCACCAAAACCGTGCCCGCAGCCGTACCGTCCGACTTCCAGAGTTCAGGGCCGTTGGTGCCGTCGTTGGCCTCGAAGTAAAAAGTGTTACCCGCCACTGCATATTTTTCGGTGAGAAAAAAAGCGATGGACGAGGAGCCCGGGCGGATATTTTTGACCATGACGGGCTGGGCCTGGGCTGAGAGGGCGGCGTAGGTGATGAAAATTGTAAAGATGATAAGTCGCATGAGATTGGTAGAAAAGAAGTGAAAAATCATTCAAGTATTTCCTGTATCAGTTCTGTATTCCCTTGTACAAAAACTAGATCCAGAAAGCGTTTAAGTAGTTCTGAATTCTTTTGAAGTGCCGGCAAATAGTTTCGTCCTTCTGGCTGTATTTCTGCGTATACTACACTCGGATCCATTTCTGTAAATATTTTCCAGAACATTTTTTCTTTATAGACATATTCACTTTTGAAAGTATAAATATAAAAAACAAACATCATGTCAACATATTCATATGTAAATCTTATCTTTATATTTATGGGATAAAAATAGGTGACCGTCAATGCTAAATTGTAAGATTCTTTATGAACAAGATTTAGGCCATGTTCAATAAGGGGTTTTTCAATGAAATTGTAAACATTTTTTTCTATTTCTTCATTCATGTGTAATATACTTAAGGTACTTGAATTTGAATTGGTGGCCAAGGGGGTTCAATCCCATCGAATATTTCAGATAATTCCATGTTGTAAAATTCACTATTACCTTTAGTTGGAAATCTGGGGTCAAATCCTAAATCATAAAAAGTATACCCATCCTCCTTCAATTGTCGAATCCAATTTCTATTAATTTCTAATGATTCTTCAACATTGGGATTCCAACCAGGCAAATCTTTAATTGTAACTATATCATAATCATTGCCTAATTTGTTTTTAAGTGCTTTTTTGTAAGGTTCTATCCTATCATCTTGCGACCTGCCAATTATCGCAATTTTTTTAGGATTCCATCCTTCCATAATTCTTTGAGAAGTTATTGATTTATACTCACCATTTACATTGCAATTCAATGGCACTTGTTTGTTTTTCAGGCCAAGGCCTAATTTTTGGCAAAATTTGGGGTATGACAAATCAAAGCCAGGCACATGCTGCTTTATCCAGGAATATTTAAAGTTTGCTTTTTTTAACAAACCTCTTATTATTTTTTCTTTACCATATTTTGATCCATAAGAAAACAAATACTCTTCTATCGCAGCAAACATGAATGCAGTCATGTAGTCTGTTCCCATCTCACTATAATCATAATCATCCTGAGTTGTGGCCTTTTTATAGACAACAAAAAATGCATTAGTGGCAGCTCTGGCTGTTTTAGAATGTTTGGTAGGCAAAATTGCTATTATTCCTTCTAGTGCAGCTTCAGAATAATTTACTTTACCAAGAGCATCTTCGAAACTAATATCATCTTCTACCAACCATGTTATTGATGCTTGCATCACTACGGATACAGCAAATTCGCCCAATCCTTTCAATAACCAACAAACCGGCCCGCATATGACCAAAGAGCGTGCTTGCTCTGATTGGCCACGAAAAAAAGTATTTGTAAGTAAGATTCCTTCTTTTTTTACCGTGTCTGTGATCTGGATGTGGTGCCAAATTACAAGATCGTAATCTCCGGTATCTATTTCTGCTTTTACTGAATCCAACTGCGGCCCGCAGTAGTTTTGATCAGATGTAATAAATACGATCACACTAAACCCCGAATCTTGCAAGCCTGAAACCGTAGAAGAAATGTCACTCGCAATATCAACTTCGTGTCCATCTATGCTAAACAATATTTTTGCATAGTCTTTGATGGGTGCCATGTCGAACCCTCCAATCTTTGTTCGGATATTTTGTATCTTAATTGGAGTAAAACTGTCAGCAAGAAACTTGGATTCAATCAGGTCTTGTTGGACACATGGCAAACAATCATCCTCACCACAACAATCAACCGTGCTTTTTATAAAGGCTTCCAGCCTGTTAATTCCACCGATTTCTGCTTTGTCATACGCATGATATATGTTGTTGTAATCATGATATGATTTTGTCGTTTGCAATGAAATTAAATACGGCAAGGCATCTCTATCTTCCTGATTTACACAAGATAGCAGCCCCGTATCCGGAATTTTCAAATCCACCCAAAACCGTTTATACACCCCATCCTGATCCGTCTCCTTCCCGAACAACAAATAATACGGCGACAGCCCCGCCACTTCCGCCACTTTCTGCGCGAACGGCTCCGGGTAGCCGCCGGTTGTAGCGCTGTGGTGCAGGTAAAAGCCGAAATCGTACACCTTGAACTGTCCTCCGAACCCGGCAGAGTCAAAGGCGGCGCACAGGTTCGCGGCCGCCTGTTCCAGTTCCGCCAGTTGCATGGCCGTCGGTTCGTACCCGGAGGCATCTTCCAGGCGCACATAACACGGGGCCTGCGCTTGAGAAACCGATATTTCAAAGAACAAAAAAGCCAGAATGACAACGAAGGTAATACCGTGCAGCGATTTCATAAGCAAGCCTTGGGTATGGGTATTTAGTTGGAAGGGGATATGAGATTCACAACACGTGTCGTAGTAACCTGATCCCAGCCGGGCATGCGATATCGGAACAGAACTGGATAAATTACCGACCCCGAGGGCGTAGAGAATCCGCAATCGCTGACCACCTTTTTGAAACCTTCTGAATATCCAAAGGTTGGGATACCGCAGTACAAACGGATACACTCAACTATACTCATTCCATCACAGGCACCAATGCCATTGTCCATATCGTGCCGAATTTGAGCATGGTTGTCGTACATAAATGTCTTGGCTTGTGTCACGACCTGAGCATAATCAGCATCAACAGTTTTAGGGCCGAAAAAGTGGATTTTATTTTGAATGCTGGTATATGATGGGGGGAAAGTGCCGGTAAGATAATTCTCTTTTGTTACCTTGGGTCGCTCGATGCCCCAAGAAGTCAGTTTAGCGGATCGCAACACCGAATCAATTTTGGGGGCGGCACTTACCCCGACATTGGCATCAGGGAAATAACCGGCATAAACACTACTGAAGTTGTAAATGACGTTTCCAGGCATTTTCGCGATCCAGTTGTCGGTGCCGTAAAAGCTCAGTTGCATATTGACCCCTCCAGTGAATTCGTATGCGTCGAACGGCTCAATATTGGTTTGCACATAAAACTCGCGCTTGACGTTGTCGGTCGGGATAGAACGAGCAACAATATTCGATTCATTTTCAAGTACGTTTAGACTTGTTTGGTACATTTCAAAGGAATTCAATTTATCCATGAACGTGTTAAAGACGCTGCTGCGGAAATACGCGCTGTACAGTATCTTCTCTGTTGGTGGCGGCGCTACCGGCAAACTGAACGGTTGTCCGTCACCAGCAGGAGGTAGTGCGTTTTTCTTGAGCGGGAAGGGGGTGGAAGCACAGGGCGAAGCCCCGGCGAACCCATTGCCCCAGTCTGGATCGGCCATTGGGTACTCCAGCAATTGCATTTCGTAAACCTTTTCGTTCTCAATAAACCCTGTCGGAATGTCAAACTCCAGCCGCTTGTCCCAGTAGTTTTCAGACGCAATGTGGACCAACTGAAAGTGGCAATCACTGCTGTTGCTTTCACGAAAACGCAACACCTTGACGTGGTTCTCCTTTTCATAAAATACATCGGGCTGCCCGCGCTTCAACTGGATGTAGCCCCGGTTGTCTGCGATTTGGTTCTTGTAGAAATTGTACTGTCCGTCGAGCGGGTAGCTGCCTTTTACGTTGTCGCGTGGAATAAAATCCAGTACGGCGCCGGTCACGAATGTTACGATGCGCTCTTCATAATCCACTGTAACGCCGTTGCTATCCACGTGCAACTTGATGAGAAAGGTAAACGTGTCGAAGCCTGACAGGATGAAATCAGTTTCGACCCGGAAAAATTTGGGCGACACCCACACATGTTTGGCCGGGATGACGCGCCCGTGCCACATCAACTTGGCAGAGTCCAGCGTGATCAGATACTCGGTCGTGTTGTCGTTGAGGTCTTTGAACTTGAACTTATTGCCAATCTCAAAATTGAAGGACACCGTTGGGTACGCATGCACGGGTACATCAATGGCGTCTGGCAGTGGGTACGTGGAGGCGATGATCGGTACATCTTCGAAGGGATCCACATTCTGAATCTGACATTTTTCGCCGATTTCTATCTGAAAACTAACACTTCCCTTCACTATTCCACCCAACACACTATACGACATACCCACAGAGGCCCTGGCCCAGAACGGATTGGGCAGTTTGGCTTCCAGTGCAGCGGCGGCAGTTAATTTGAGAAAATCAATTTTTGCGGTAAACCCAAATACTTTGACCTTGATGCCAAAGCTCCCGTGTAGCATGCCATAAATCTGGCCACTTGCATACCACCCGTTGATGCCGATCGGTTCGTTTTCACCCGCACACACAGCACCGATACCGTAGTCAAGCACGGAAATATCGAATCCCAGCCGAGCGTACAAACCTGCATAAAAAATGAGAAAAGTGTAGTCTTTCGAGCCTAATTGCAAGTCGGCTCCAAAGGAGAACCCTTGGCCCTTGACCACATCCGGCAGGCGGTGCCCGGGAGAAAGCCCCTGTGCACCGGTCAACATGGCAATTTCGTCTGGCAGCGGCGGTATGCCTTCGATGTCGGTGCCAATCTGGAAATATGATTTAACCTGGGCAAGCTCTCCAAAAAACGGAACGGTAAACCTCAATTCCGCTCTCTTGCTTGGCGACCCGATCTTGATGTACCATTTTTTAGACTCAAAGTGCATCGAAGCATCCACAACCAAGTCGTCAGGCGCTCGCCCTCTGAGCACTCCGGCTACATTGGCATAGACGGCCAAACTCCCGTCGAACACCGGCGCCGGTCCCAACTGTAAGCTCATTTGAAAGTTGGCCGCCACGGCTGCTCCGTTGCCCGGCGGCGAGCCAGGGCTGTACGAGGGCGAGGCGCCCACGTTCAGGTCGCTCATAAAGCGGGCGTTACCGTACAACCACATTTTTTCCAGACCCCCGCCGCTGTTGAAGAGCACTTCATAGGTAGCGTTGCCGTTGAAGGCCCGTTCGGTGGCACTGAGGGCCACAGCCACGGTAAACTTGAAGCCAAAACCGGCAGAATCGCTGGGCGTGTACACGATGCCCGAAAGTGATGCCCCGATCTGGCTGGGTATGCCCGGGCTGCCGCTGCACGCAGGCAGTCCATACAAGCTGTCGGGGCGCGTCATGTGGTAGTACACGCCGCCGCCGAGCCCCTTCACGCTGAGCGCCCCGCCCATCGGCACGCTGCCGCAGTAAAGAGCGTCCACCATGAAGTACTTGTAGCCCGCAGGCATACGACCGAACTGCCCGACCACGGCTACGGATGCGTCAATCATCTCAAGTTCGGCGGCCAGTTCGCCCCGGAAACCGGTACCATAGCCAGCATCGTTGTAATAGAATCCGGCGTATCCGTGCAGGTTTTTGATGCCGGGAAAACCGCCCGATATGAGCACCTCGTCTACCTGAAAATCGCGGTACACCCAGCGCTGCCGCCCGTCGTCGTCAGCCAGTTCACCGCGTATTTTGAAACCGCCGCCGGCCCGTATTTTGGTGGTTCCGCCGATTTCAATATAGGCCTGAAAACGCAGGGCCGGGAAGGAGTCGGATTGTACCATGTCGACATCCCTAAGAACCAGCTCAAAACCGGCAAACTTGGCGCCTATTGAGTCAGGGAATCCCCAGGTGCCCGGACTAAAGTAGGGCGCCTTGTTGGATACCTGCACACCTTGGAAAAAAATCGGGGGAACTTCGATGTCCACACCGGAAACAAGATTTCCGTCCACAACCACCGAGCCGTGTAGGGTAGCCGTTGTGGTGAAATCGCCGTTCTGGTAACGCATCACCACCTCCGAGTTGGGGTATATATTTACCTCGCCCGCCTTCCAGATGTCCACCGAGAAGATCGTGTCGAAGGGCAGGAGCGTAAAACTGTACAGGTTGCCTGGGTTTATTCGGGCCACATAGTCCATGCAGTCTTCCGGCGCGAGCTCGCCGGAAGTATTGCCGGGCGAACGGAATATGGGTACGTGTACCTTCCCGCCAAAAGCAGCTCCGCTGAACTGGTTCATGATTACCGTCAGGTCGAACTGATCTACGGAAAAAGCCCAGCCACCGGCGCTGCCCATGCTGAGCGGCAGAATGTTGCTCGCGCTCACGATACCGCTCACCCCCATGTTGTCTATGACCACGTCTTCCACCCCGACGGCTATGGGCGTGCTGTCCTTGGAAAACGCCCTCGGGAGTAACACCACAAACGAATCCATGTAAAACCCTTTCCACATCGGTGCAAAACCGCCCGGCCCGGCAAAAGGCGTGTTGTAGCCGACCGGCGGTGCGCCGTCGGGCGATACGCTCTCGCTCATGTCGAAGGCGGCGCCGTTGATGAGCCATTTCACGTCTTCATAGTCGGGAATGGCGAAGGGGTCTATCGAAAGTTCCACCATGAACTCGCCGAAACTGGGCATATACGTGTTGAAATGCCCGTGTACGCGCCGCGGATCGGGCAGTATAGAGTCGGAAGGCGGGTGGTAGGGCAATACCACACTGCGGCAGAATTCCACCTGGGCAGCCACGGCGATACCGGCAAAGCCGAGGCAATTGAACATCACATACGTGCTGTCGCCCGCGAGCAATTTCAGCCGGGCACTGTTGCTGATCCGAATGTGAATGTCGTTGGCCAACTGAATTTTGACGGGGTTTAGCACCGGCCCGGCAGGCGTGAAGGCCACGTCGAGCGCCTCGAACACAAGTTTCTGGCCGTCGAAGGGTGTTTCGATCACGATGTAAGCGTCCAGAGTATGCCCGGCGGGCGTGAACACGATGTTGTCGAGGTGTACCGAGTACCGTTTGCCGTCGTTGCCCCGGTTGGTGATCTCGATGGGCATGAGCAGCGTGTCGTGCGCCGTGGCGGCAGTGGTCCGGTTCATCTGCCGCGCTTTGGTAATGGCCTCCATGTAAAAGGCCCGGTGTACGCCATGCACCATCCGGAACCCTTGGCGGTACTCGAAGGCAATATCCTCAGACCGCATGTCCATCGCCTGAGCCAGTAGCAGGTGGCCCAATTCGCCGTCGAGGTTGGCGGCTAAGGCCTGACCGTACCCGCCGGCCGGCGACATGGACGGGTAGTTGTATTGGCGCCTGGCCGGCCGGAAGTTGTCCGTTCGGCCCGGGGCGACCGGGCCGAGGCTGCCCATCCGCTGAGCGGGGATATCTTCGTGCGGCATATAACCGATGCCGCCGTATTGGGAGCTGTGTTCGAGGCCCACAGCGATGCGTACCTGCTTCTCCAGCCACTCCATGAAGGCGCCCGGCGTGTTGCGAAAGCGGTCAATTTCCGCCTCGGGCAGGGTTTTTACCTTGTCGAGGATGGAGGCTTTCAATTCGTTTAGGCCCGCGCCGAGGAAGTCGGCGATAATGTCCATGAAAAACTGATAGCCATACTGCGCCTTGTCGCACACGTACAGGTTGATATGCTTTTTTTCCAGCGCCTTCACGGTGTCGTTGCGCACCATATCGTTGAACATCGGGGCGGGAGCTGTGCGGAAGTTGAGGTGCATGCCCACCGTAAAGTAGATGCTGTCGGGGCCGTAAATAAACTCCGGCGTATAGCCCAGGCCGTTTACGAGGGTACGCATGGTATCTCGTATGGCATTGCAGTGCGTTTGCTGGCTGTCGCGCTTGAATTCGTATTCCTCGTCCAGTTCGTGCAGGATATTCTGTATCCAGCCGCCGATGCTGTCCTCTATTTCCCCCGCGTATTCGAGGCCGGCCTCTGTGGGCGGGTTGGGGTCGTCCGGATTCATCCAGGAGTAGGGCGGGATTTTGGGGTCGCAGGGTTCGCCCTGGGCGGTCAGGCCCTCGCGGTTGCAGCCCGCCGGGTTGTACTGGTTGCCGGTCTGTGCATGTATGCCGTTTTTGTCGAAGCCGTTGGGGTTGTACTCGCCGGTGGAGTCGAAAGGCATTCCGGGCTGGTAGCCGGGGTATGGCGGTTGCTTGTCGTAGGCGCCGTCCGGACCGAAGCCGTACTCGTCCCAGGGCAGGCCGGTCACGTTGTGGATGCCGTTCGAGTCGAAGCCCGGCGTGGAGGGCGGCGGCAGGCAGATTTGTCCACCAAAGGCAAGCGGTTCGGGGTCGAGGTTGGGCCAGTAGGCGGGATCGTCCTGAATGCCGTACACGACTCCGTCGCAGATATTTGAGTCCGAATTTATTTTGACGCCGAACCATTCCACGCGCACCGCCGATGTGGCAAACGGGAGTGTAGCAATACCCGTCCCCGTCCATGACCAGGTAGGTTCGATGGAAGTGGAGTTTGTTTCGACTTCGATTGGGATTCCGCCAATGTAGATGACGGTGAACTGGGCCGCTGAGTCTGTAATCAGGTCAAGGGAGTCGCAGGGATACGATGGAAACGAAAACGCCTCCCCGCAGTCATATGGCGGTAGCGGGATGCGGTTGGCCGTCAGTTCCACCTCCAACCGCACCCAGCGGCTGAGTACGGCGCTGCCGTCGCGCCAGTAGCATATTTTTTGCACTTCCACCTCCACGGGGCCGGCGACCGGGCACTGGATTTTGGCCGAGAGGCCCTGCGTCACCCGCTGCTCGACCCAGGCGCCCGACTTGTCGTGCCGGCTCCGGTGCCGCACACGGTACTCCGTCTCGCCGGGCTTTGCCGGGCGGCCCTGCCAGACCAGCGTGAAGCCGTCGCCCTGCATTTCCGTGGCCGCCAGGCCCCGGGGATCGGTGCAGTCGGGCAGGTTGGCCAAAGCCGCCGCTGCGGCCGGACGCGCCGGAATGGCGGCATACGCCGGACTTTGCTGGGCATAAGCGCCGAGGCAGGGCGCGAGGAAGAGCAGCAGGAGGTAGAGTGTTTTCGACATGTTGGAGGGTGAGTTTGTGGGTGGTGGACGGATGGGTTTTCTATCTACTATTAGAGTTGTTCAATCTATCAGGACAATATCGCTGCGCACATGGAAGGGTAGGTGGGCAGCGCACATCTTCTCTTTTCAAAAAAACGTAGTTTTGGTTAGTGTAATTTTTTTTATTAATATACATTGAATATATGTTTTTATTATCATCAAAATATAAACTAAAATATATTTGAGAATTAAAATCAATATCAGAAACATTTTTTGAAGAAACGTGAATTTGGCCGAAAGAAAATTTGTGCTCATCTACAGAGTTTAAATAACAGTAAGCAAATTTTTGAATCTCGATTAAATCATCTTCTTTTTCTGGATCGAAGTTTTCTATATACAAGATGTGTCCCATGTAATTTGCTTCGATCATTGAATACAAGTATCTGTATTTAAAACTTCCGAATGAATACAGCAATCCTCCATCATCACATGATGCTAAAAAACAATGAAAAAAAAACAGGAAAATACTTAATTTGAGAGACATATGTCAAATTTATGATAAATTCTGGCAGTATGGTTTGTTATCGGGATATAACAAGGTGGCCTATCGCAGTCAAAATTTCTGTAATGCTGTAACACCCATTGCTCAACCAACCCTGGGAAAAACCACTTTTCGCCGTCGCTCATCCCAACTCCAAAATTATCGATTATTGTAAAATAGATTTCGCACTGGAAGCGCCTACCAATAGGGTATCCATAACACGGAGTGGGAAATGCTTTCAATGAACGGACTTCGATTTTAATTCCTTGAGTGCCTCCAAATGCCTGGAATGCCCAAATTGGCAAATTCCATAAACTTGGATTGGGAAGAATTGGGTAAGAAAATTTATTTCTGTCTAAGAAAAGACTATCAAAATCATCGTGATTTTCAAGCCAATCTTTGAGAATCATCTCTATGTTTTGAATACTTGTTTGAATCGGAACTGAACTATTATATAAACTATGACTAAGGCGACTTGTACAATCCCAATTAAGCAATGTCCCTACATTGTTTTGATTTGGTGGATATAAATTTGCATATTTAAATTGTTGAAAAATTTGTTCTCTTTCGGATTTAAAACTTGGGCCTAGAGTTACAACTTTATGAAATGTTTTTTCCAAAAATGTTGTTGGGTATTTGAATGCCATAAGAAAGGCTTTTCCAGAGGGTATGAATTTTGTATTACTCGGTGTGACAACTACTTCAGCACCCGTACTGTCATTCCAAATATTTTCACGTTCTTCTTCTTCATCAAATGTCGCTCTCCGATAATACTCTACGCTATCAGATATCGTCCAATTCCCCGCCATACCTGTATGCCCATGATAGACACCTTGGTTGTTTTCAGTTATTGCGTAAAACGGACAACATTCTCCTTGATGTGGCAATGGCAAAGGCCCACAAATATCGGCTTGAGGAGTTATTACTACTTCTCCTAACTCGATTTCAAATATTTTTTCTTTGAATTTGACAAGCATCAGATCAGGTTTAATAGAATCAGGATTTTGCCATAAATGAAAGTGAATATAGGCTTCTAATTCATTTTCCGAGAAATCATTCAGTATCTTTTCTGCTGTTATTGCTTCACAAAAATTTTCATTTTTTGTAATGAAACCTTTTGCTGTTACCCCATCTTCGATAGCAACTGTGATATCATTTTCTATTGCTTCATTTATATTGACATAGTCTGTAAAGTCTTCTATTCCTATGAACTGTATTAATTTTTCTGCATAGTCTTCGACAAGATTAGATTTTGCGAGATCATTTGAAGGTTTGCTCAATGGATTGCCTGTTATTTTCACCGGTATAGATACATACCCCTTTTGCTCATAGTACTCTAATATTTCTTCGGAACTTAAGCACGGCGCGTCGCAGCTGCTCAGCCCCCGCTGCTGGTTATAGCAGCATTCGCGCAGTTTGTCCACTTCGGCTTTTAGTTTGTTCATCACCCGTATTTCGGCAAGGTGGTAATTGGAGGGCATTTTCCCAAGTGCCTCGTACTCGATGTTGGCCGTCAGGCCGAGGCTGGTTCGGAGTATTTCCGCACCGATGGTATCCAGACACGGAAACCTAAAACTGAGTGAATCGGGCAGTCGCGCCCCCACCCAAAACCGTGTGTACACCCCACTCCGATCCGATTGCTTGCCAAATACCAAATAATACGGCGACAGCGCCGCCACTTCTTCCACCTTCCGGGCAAACGGTTCCGGGTAGCCGCCCGCAGTAGTCTCGTGATGCAGGTAAAATCCAAAGTCGTACACCTTGAACTGCCCGCCGAATCCGGAAGAATCGAACGCCAGGCATAGTTCGGCGGCGGCCTGTTCCAGTGCCTCTATTTGCATGGCGTTCGGCGTATAGCCGGAGGCATCTTCCAACCGCACATAACAATTCGACTGGGCGCGAAGGGCCTGCGTCGCCATCATTGCGACAAAAACGATCAGGAGGGGAATGCGGTATTTTTTCATCATCGGAAAAACAGGTTTGGTGCGTAATGAAAAATGAAAAATCGGCGTCTGCGGCAAACTCCGCGTCTCTGCGCCTCTGCGGTGAACCCCTCTCAAGCGGCGCTTACTGCCTGATGAAGCGCACGCTGCACCGCTGCTCACCAAGCAGGAGGTTGGCGAAATAGGTACCGGGTTCGAGCGCCGACAGGTCGAGGCGCAGGATGTTTTCGCCCGCCGGCAGGGACACGGGCGTGCTGAAGCGCAGGCGGCCCGAGGCGTCGGTCACGGTCAAGGTGCCGGTGGTGGGCTTGTCGGCCTGCACGGCAATCTGCGCGGCGCCACCTGCCGGGTTGGGAACCACGCCGCCAAGTGAAAATCCCGCCGCCGCATCGCCCACGTCGGGCAGGCCCGTGGCGGCGCACAGCTCCGGCACGGCGGCAAAGGAACAAGAGCCGGCAAACTGGAGTTCGAAGCCGCCCGCAGAGCGGAAATTGTGGACAAACAGGGCGTAGGATTCGCCGGATTGCACCGACACAGGCGGTAGGAACCGACCTGAACCGGGTGAGCAACCCACGCCGCCGCCGACCAAAGCGGCCCCGGCCACCAAGCCCGTGGCGCCCCTGCAGGGCGCATCGTCGGGCGCTTCCTCGCCGAGCACCGGCCCCGAGAGCATGCAGCGTATTTCCACACGCTCCGTGCAGGCATGCAAAGCAGGCAGGCGGAAGAGCACGAAGTCGAGGTCGTCGGCTTCTTGCAGGGGCGTGAGCAGCAGTTCGAGGGTGCCGGCCTCGGCCACCGTCCAGCGGAACCAGGCGCTGTGGGTCTCGGGGAAAGGCGCTTCAGAGCAGGCGGTGGCGGGCAGTTCTGCCGCATCCTGACCGGGGCCAGGCAGGTTTTCGAGCAGGAGCGGCGACTTGTCGCACAGGATTCGGGCATCGGGGCAGTCGCCGTGGTCTTTTTGCGCGGTCAGGCAGGTGGCAGTCAGAAGCAGGGCAAAAAGTGCGAGAATCGGTTTGGAAACGGGCATGGCGAAACGGGTTTGAAGTACGCCACAAAGATTTTCGCTAATTTTTGTTAAATCACAGGAAGAATCTTTCCCTTCTGCGGCAAAATTCTTCCCTATACCGGCAAAATTTTTCCGGTTTACCGGCAGAGTTTTTTCACCGCTTCAATTTGATCATTTAATCAACCTCGCCCGAACATGGAAAACTTGGCCACCAGGATTCGCCGGATGCGCGAGCATCGCAACCTTACCCAAGAGCACGTCGCCGAACGACTCGGCATTTCTGTCCGCACCTACCGCCAACTGGAGCACAAGGATACGGATGCTGCCCGGCTGCTCACCCTGCAGCGTCTTATAGCCTTATCTAAGGCGTTGGATGTGCCCCCGGAGGCACTGCTTGGCAACGAGGCCACTCCTGATACGGAAAAAACTAGCGCTATAGAAGACGAGAACGCCACTTTGCGGGAGCGTCTGCTCACGGTACGTCAGGAAAAAGAAGTGCTGTTGGGTGTGCTGGAGCGCATGTCAAAGCACGGACCGGGGGGGGGGGCATAAAATAAAGGCGCCAAAATCGGCGAACTCAAAATAAGCAGAGTACATGAATTTAGATTGTTGAAGTGCGTAGAGTTGACCACCGCCGGGACTCACGATGCATACGGCGAATCATACCCCAAAATCCGCAGCATCGAGTCCGCATCCTGCTCCGGAAATACCTCCCAATCGGTCAGTTCGCCGTAGTAGTTTTTGTCAATCAGGATATGCTTGGGCGCCGGGATCAGGCAGTGTTTCAGCCCGCCGTATCCGCTGAGCGCTTCCTGATATGCTCCAGTGTGGAAAAAGCCGATGTAGAGCGGCTCCTCTTTTTCGGCGTCGTACACCGGCAGGTACACCTGGTTGATGTGCGCCTCGGAGTTGTAGTAGTCGGCGTTGTCGCAACTGATGCCGCCGATGTTCACCTTCTGGTGCTCCTTGTCCCAGTGGTTGATGGGCAGCAGGATGAAGCGCTCCTTGATGCCCCAACTGTCGGGCAGGGTATTGATGAGCGAGTTGTCCAGCATGTACCACTGCTCGGCGTCGTTTTGTTGTTTTTTCCCGATGACCGAAAAAACGGTCGCGCCGCTCTCGCCTACGGTGAACTTGCCGAACTCCGTGTAGATGTCCGGTTCGGGCACGCCCTCGTCGTCACAGTATTCCTTGATGAGTCGCACGATCTCGTTGACCATGTAGGGGTAGTCGTACTCGAACCCGAGCGAGTTTCGGATGGGCATACCGCCACCAATGTTCAGGCACGACAGGGTAGGGCATACCTTGCGCAGCTCGCAGTAGGTTTTAATGCCTCGTTTCAGTTCGCTCCAATAGTAAATGGTGTCCTTGATTCCGATGTCCACAAAAAAGTGGAGCATCTTGAGGTTGAACCTAGGATTCCCGGCGATTTTTTCCTTGTAAAAATTCATGACCTCGCTTTGGCGAATGCCGAGGCGGGAGGTGTAAAACTCGAAGTTCGGCTCCTCTTCTGTGGCCATTCGAAGGCCAATGTTGAAGTTATCTTTTTTGACCAAGGAGTTGTACATCTCCAGTTCATCGGCGTTGTCGCACACCGGAATCACGTTCTGGAATCCCTCGTCTATCAGCCGCGCGATCCCGCGGGCATAAGCGAGAGGTTTGTATCCATTGTTGACGATGATCGTGCTCTTGTTGATCTTGCCGAGCCGATACAGCCGCCACACCAAGTCAATGTCGAAAGCCGAGGAGGTCTCCAGTTGAGTGCCGTTTTCGAGCACTTCGTTCAGCACAAAAGCAAAGTGGGAACTCTTGGTGCAGTAGCAATAGACGTACTTCCCGTTGTAGTTGTACCGCTGGATGGCGTCCCGGAACAGTTTCCGGGCTGTCTGGATTTTTTCGCCGATTTTGGGCAGGAAGGTCAGTTTGAGCGGCGAGCCGTATTTCTGAATCAGGTCATGGACGTCAATCTCGTTGAAAAGCAAACGGTTGTCCTTTAGCCGGAATCCATCCTGGGGAAAATCAAAGGTCTGCGCGACCAGGTCGTAATACGTGTTCTTCATTGAAATGAGACAAAATGCCCGCAAAGGTATCCGCTTTTACCGTTCGGCCAAGGGTGAGTTTTATGCTTACTTGATGAAAAGAAAATTATGAAACCTGCTTGGCCTTTCATCCAAACAAATACCTTTGGCGACCGATCATCGCATATATTGACCCATGCAACAATCGAAAAACGCGAAATAATCCAATGGCAAACAATCTTCTGCTCGTGCCGATTCAGGCCGATTCCCTCTTTTTGGATAAAGACCAGCTCCTATCCGAGCCGCTGGCCGACTTCTCCCGCCTGCCTTTTTTCAACGGGAAACGCGACGTGAACCCCGACGTGGCCTACGTCAGCGAAAACTTCGTATCGCCGCCGCTGCAGAACCAGAATCTGCGCTTCCGAAAGGGCCTGCACCTGCACTGGGCACTGCCAGGAGCCTTCACGCAGGGGGTGCATACCGCCGCTGCCCATGCTACTGGGCAGGACACATTCCAATATCCGCCCGTTCCCAATCGCTGGTATATCCAGCGTCAATTGGGAAACTCGGAAACTCGATGGCTTATCGAAAGCAACTTTCTCTGGCCCGACGAAGCCATCTACGAAGATCTTGGCGAAGTCTATGAAAACCTGAAAAAGGCCCTGCGCTTGGTCCGCGCGTTCGAGGCGCTACCGGAGGGAAATAAATCCGCCGTGCAGGTTTCGCGCATGCGCGAAGTCGAGCAGATTCTGGAATCCTGCGCCAGTTTGCTGGAGGAACACCTTGCAAAGCCGGAATATGCTTTTTTTGACCAACTGCTGGTCGAGTTGCGTGCCTGGGCGTACCGCCTGAAAACTGCCGAAGCCAGAACTGGAGCCGGTATGATATCCTCCGACGTGGCCCTCCTGCGTCCCGGCCTAGAAGCACTGCTCGACGCGTATTTCGACCGCCGGAAAGACAGCATTTCCTACCCGATAGCGCCGGGCGCTATCCGAGCGCCAAAGGATATTGATCCAGCACTTTCGGACATCAAACCGCTTATCGCCGATGCCCTGCGTACGGCAAATCGGTATTTGAGCCTCTGGAATTCTTGGACATCTGGCAAAGAGAACCGGAACGACGATTTGGAACAACTGAAGGCGGACTTCGTTCCAAAACTGATAACAGCGCTCACCCGGTGGCTCGAAGAGCCGGGCAGCACCGGACTGAAATTTCTGGAAACCGCCCCGCTGCCGTTCAATTCCGAGAATCTCAACGCCTTCAACGGCCGAATCCTGGCCAAACCGGTTGAATTGCTGTATCAGGAAAGCCTGACCTCAACCGTGAAAATTGTGTCGTTTGAGCAGTTCGACCAGATCAAACAGGACGATTTGCGAAAAATCGAGTTGGCCTTTATCAGCCGGCTGCATCCGTGGCCGGAAATCGTTTGGCTGCGCGAACCATACGCAGCGCCGGTACAGGTTTTCGTATTCCAAGAAGCGTTCGCGGCGCAATTGGCGTTTCTGAAGACCAAAACCACTCTTGGCCCTGCCGACATCGAAGTTGTCGCCGACGCCTTGCTGGGCATCCTGAAAAAGCACGCCACTATGGCGATTTCTCCGCGTACACAGCAACCCTACCGGCACCTGGGCCGGGTGATCCGACAGCGAGGCAACGCCTATCGCGAGGATCGCAACACCTACGAGTATCTGGACAACCTGACCGCCATCGGCTACGGCGAACCGTCCTTCGCAGCGTTTTACCCCAACTGCCACAGCGTATTCGGATTCCACGACGGCGAAATCGAGGCGGGCGACCAGCCGACCTACCACCTCGCGGGCTGGTACGCACGACCACAGGACGAATTTTTGGCCTACTGGCAAAATGCCGAACCCGGAATTTTTATTAAAGAAATCCTTTCGGAAAAACTCAACTGGATACTACCTGACGGGGCTGCCGAACTTTCTCCAGACACCCGGATCGCATGCTTCTCCAAATTGGAGCACGGTACACTCGGCGCCCCGACCAACGACCAGCCAGAAGCACTCGCCCCTCAGGCCACCATCACGCTCGCCAACACCGGTCGCGAAGCATTGGCCGCTTTGCTGGCCCACCGCGTCGCCGCTGAAATACCGGAAGACGAGCGGGCCAGGCGCATCGCCAAAATAGAAGACCAGTTGGAGTCCATTTTTTTCATGGATGACCTCGACCAGCAACAACTCGACATCGGGCCACGCTTTCGCGAAACACGCCATGCCCAGGGCTTCAACGCCGAGCCGGGCGAACGCCGCTACGAGATCAAGTTGGAAAACGTGGAAATCGCCGCCGGCACGGACGGGGCAAATCCGCCCGCTCCCGCACCGAAAATGCCCGCCGACATTGCCGTTTTGCTTCAAAACCTGAACGCACGGCAGCGGGATTTTGATCAGGCCTGCTTCCATCGCGATTCTCTGCGCGAACAACTGTTCGTGGACTGGTACAAATACATGCTCAGCGCCTACCCGCCGCAGGATTCCATCGTGGACTATCCCGACATGGACGAGGTGCTGTACTTCATCCGGGAATACGACATCAAACCCCTGCACGACCTGCTGTACCAAACCGGCCAGCACCCCGCGCACCCAAGTCCGGGCGAGTTGCCGAACTTGCACGACAGCCTGCTCGACGCCTACCGGAAACTGCAAACTGAGGCCGAAGACCCCAATTCAGCACTTCAACAACTCAACCATTCGCTGGCCGCCGACATCCAGCGCCACGACCTGACCGACTGGGCGAAACTGATCCACCATCTCAGCCAACCGGCCCTCCCCAATGCGCTTCAGCCCCTGTTTGGCGCTGTGCTCGGCCCGCATCCTTTTTCGGACACCGGGCGGGCGCTGCTGCATTTTCAGCAACTGAAAAAAGATGTGCTGGCAGCGCTCAATGCCGGTTGGCGCGGCGGGTTGGAATTTGTGCAATTTTTCCTCGGCAGGTTCGGCGCCGTGCCTGAAGCCCCCAACGACGACCAGATCGGGCACGACCACATCCACAACTGGAACGGCCTGCTAAACCTGCTTTCTCAGCAAAATCCGCCCAAGGTTCAACTCCGGGTGGATGCCCTGAAAAGCAATCTGCCCAATGGTTTTGAGCAAAATCTTGCCGCTTATCTTCAGGGCGAAAAACCGCAAAGCGCCGCCCTGGAGGCCTCCGAGGCCAACCTGATAGCGATGCTGCAACACCTTCGCGAGGTAGTGGGTAACGGGATTTTGGCGAGCCAAAACCGTCAAGACCTGGCGGAAGCCCTGCACGGCGCGTTGCGTGCAGCGCCCCGGTTTGTGCTGCAACAAAACTCCGGTCCGCGCTTCTGGCAGCCCAAGGAACCCACCGTGCTCATCGCCGGCGAAATTGCCCGCTCGGGCAAACGCTTTGGCACGGATGTTGACGCCCCGCTGGTGTTCAAGCCTTGGCAAATTGCCCGCATCCCCGAAAACCTGCCCGCCGGCATCCGCACACTTGTGGATACCAACCAACCACCCGAACCTGAACGCGGCTATAACTTTTCCGGTGGCGCTCCTTGGAACCCCTTCCTGCTCGAATGGTCGGTCGAACTCTGTCCCTTGCAGGAGCACGGCAACGCCCGCGACGGCGACTACCAGGCCGACTATGTGACGCACCACTACGAACTGCCGTTGAACGCCGTGGACTTGGCAGAAAAAACAAGAGGGCGCAGCATCCGTGCCCGGAACCCCAACATCTACCTCGGTAGGAGTTTCCTCAGCTCCCAGGCGTTCCGCAGCATGGAGGACAAACTGAAGCCGTACTTGGCCGAAAACACGCCCGGAACGGAAAAATTGGACGATCCGGTTTTCGCCGCCCAAAAAGCGGATGTGCGCTTGCAGGAGCTGAAGGGGAAAATATTGTCGCAAGCGCTCAGCGGGTTCAACAACGCCATGCTGATGCTGCAGGAAAACTTCCAGTTGCCGGTGGACGACCCGATCGGCTTTTCCGAATACAAAAGTTTTACTAATGAAGTCGCCGCGCTGATCGGAAACAGCACCCTACGCTCCCCGAATCCACTGACCGATTTCTCGCCCATCCGGACGGGAAGACTGCTGCTCAACAAACTGCGCCTCGTGGACACCTTTGGCCGCGTCGCCGACCTGCCCGTGGATACCGGACATGTTCTCGGTTCGTCGCTGGGAGCGGTGTCTGAGGCTGTGGCAGCCGACGGAAAAACACCTTGCGTGCAACTCCAAGTGCCACCCCGGCTCGCCCAGCCTGCGCGCCTGCATTTCCGATGGCTGAGCGCCGAGCCGGACCCCGCGCTACCGGGCGACATCATCCCCGAAAGCGTGAACTCCCCGGCCAGCACACCTGTTTGCGGCTGGCTTATGGCCAACCAACTCGACCGCAGCCTCGTCGTGTTCGATAGCCGCGGCCGTTCGCTCGGTGCCGTGGATGCCGACGGCGACCTCGTGCGCTGGCGCCCGGCGCCCGGCTGGGAGTCGCTGACCGATCCGAACGCCATTGCCAATCCGCACTTGCGCAAGGTGGCGGCGCATTTGCTGACACAAAACGGCGCGTTCATGGAAAAATTCATGGACGGCACCAACGCCGTGCTGCGCACCATCGAACCGGAAACCTTCGAGCAGCAACAAGCCCTGGCCCTGCTCATGGGCCGCCCGATGGCCGTCGTGCGGGCCAACATTGACCTCGAACTGAAAGGCGTGCCCGCCGTACACCACGGGTGGGATGCGTTTTACCGCGATCGGAAGGGTGGGGGAGTGGAACGTGAAACCGACGGCTACATGCAGGTGCGCTACCCGATCCGTATTGGCGCGGAAGGACAACTGAACGACGGCCTCGTGGGCTACTGGCTCGAAGATCAAATAGAAAACCTACAGGGAAATTTTTTCCTGAATACCGGACAGGGCGCTACTCAGGAGGTGCCGATCAACTACCTCGATGCGCGGAACACACCCATCAGCCAGTCCTTGGCTCCCGACGACCCCGACCAAACGGTGTGCCTCCTACTCGATCCCCGGGCAGGCGTGCATGCGTTTTCGGGCATATTGCCCGCCAAAGTGCTCGACATCCCCGCCGAGCAGTACCTCGATGCGCTCCAGGCCATAGACATCACCTTCCTGACCGCACCGATCCTTACGCCCACCGAGCGCATCACCGTGCCGCGTTCCCTCGAAAGCGGGTACGAATGGCAATGGATCGAACAGACCGCCTTAAAAACAAGTCCGACCGACAAGGGGCAGTGGATAGAAATTCGCGAGTACCCCACCATGCAGCGCTCGCGCTTTTTGCAGATTTTTTCAGAAATCCTGTTCGTCCAGTTGCTGCAAACGCATTGGCTCGACAACGAAAAACGCGCGCTGCCGCCGGAAAAACGACCGCCCTTGGCACCTGAATTTACCCGGTTGAACGAACTGCTCGCCAAGGCAATCCGGGATGCCGCCCAGCCGGTACTGCGTTCGTCCGATCTGAACGCAGCCGGCGGCATGTTGCTGGACACCTTGCTGCTGGATCCAAGAGTCCGATGGCTGGAACCCGCGCCCACGGAAGGACCGGAGCCGGTGTATCGAATCTTGCCGAAAGAGAAGCGTGGCGCCACGACATTCGCCAACGATTCGGCTTTTGCGGGATTCGAGGCCCGGGTGGACGCGATTTTGAACACAGCGCATGCCGGTTTTGCAACCGCAGCCGGCGACGGCAGGTTTTTCAACGAACCGGTCTGGATTCGGGAGGGATGGTTGAAACTTCAAAAAACCTAATTGGTGTTTTTTTGACAGGATGTACAAGATTTACAAGAAATTCAGCGGCTTCGCCGCTTCATTGATCTTGTAAATCTTGGTGCCGTTGTTGGCGTCCTCGCCAACAACAATAGCAGCGCTCAATTATCCAAATGTCACTGAAACGTAAGCCGTTAGGTTGGCATCGAGTTCCACCGTTGTTGTTGGCGGGGACGCCAACAACGGCATCAAAACACTCATCATTCATCATTCATCATTCAAAAAGTGCAAGACAGTTTCGTACTCACATCCCTTTCGCAGGCTGAATTCTACCGGCACCAGCCGATAGATTTTTTCCTGTACGACGAGGCGGGCAACGCCAACCTGTACATCCTCAACGACAACGTGCCCGGGAAGACGCACAACCTGATCGTGGTCAACGAGGACGAACGCGACCTGCGCCTGTTCGGCAATACGGGCGCACCGGGACCTGACAACTACCACTTCGAACTGCGTTTCCGACCGGGCACACTCGAAGAGCGCTTTCACGGATGGGTCACTGTCGGGGTGGGGGAGTGGCGGGTTCATGCGCATGTTTGGCGCGGCCATGCCGGAATACCCGACGGTACGGTATCTGTTTTTCTGCTGCACCATTCGGAAGGTGAATTGGTGCTACGCGGCCTCAGTTCAAAACTGATTCCCTTGCGCGGGCTGAAAGCGGGCACCGGTGACGGTTCGCGTGGCACCAAGGCTCAATTGCGGTATCGGATCAAAAATAGTACGATCGTAGCCGCCGATGAGCCTGGGTCGGTGTTGCTTTTCCGACAGGAGCGACTTGAGATCATCAACCAGCGGGGGGTGCGCGACATCCCGCTGCATGCGGCATTTTTTGGCGGAAACCGGGTGTTAAACAACGGCGCCGAGCGCAATACACTTTCGCTCCAGATCACCAACCGACGGCGCAACGACCACATCACGTTCAGAGGCCGGTTCGGGACGACACCGACCCGGCTGGTGCTGGCCTTCGATACCGCCGAAAAAGCCGAACCTTGGGCCTTGTTCGATGAGGACAATGCCTTGGCAGTACTGGTGGACATTCACAACACACGCACGTTCTGGCACGTGGAAAAAGAAGTGCAGGGCGCCACGCCACAGTGGGTCCTCAGTCCGGCCACCGATGTGGAACTGGATGCTGGCGAATCGTTCCATATCCATTTGGACAACGTCATATCGGCCATGCCCGCCGGCACGGCCAACCTGTATCTGCAATTCGAAAACATACCCGGTCATTGGGACGACGCTTTCGTTGTGCCTTTGGAAAAGACGCCTTTTTCCATTCAGGAGAAATATGACGAAAAAGGCAATCCCGAACGCGCATTTGTTGGTCTTGGAAAAAACAAATTGGACACCGCAGATGAGGCTGCTATCTTCCAGATTGAAGGGGGCGTCAGCGCCGATTTTGTCGAATTGAACGGCGAATTGAAGTCCGATCAACTCGTTTTTCAAGATTTTCTGCAAGGTCGGAGCGCCGGCGAAACAAATATCTCCATCGAAGCCAACGACGGCAGCATCACCATCGGCGCGACGGGCGACCAGTACAAAATCAAAAAAACGGACAAAGCCCTACGCATTGAGGGCAAAAGCGTGGAAACACAAGGCTCGCTCACGGCCAATTCCTTCAAAGTGGACAACTTCGAAATTCTGGTCTTACAGGATGCCGCTTCGAACAAGTTTTTGCAAGTGAAACAAAACGACATCTCCATCGGAGGCTTCATCCCACGCGGGGGAATCATCATGTGGTCGGGGGCGGCCAATCAGGTGCCTCCCGGCTGGAAACTCTGCGACGGCAACAACAACCAACCGGTGGACGGCTTGGTCATACCCGACCTGCGCAGCCGGTTTGTCGTGGGCGCCGGACAAGGACAGGGGCTTTCCAACTACGATTCGGGCACAAAAGGCGGGGAAGAAATGCATACGCTCAACGTAAACGAACTGCCGGCGCATACCCATGCATTGGAGATAAAAGCAGACGGCGCGCACGTCCATAATATTGGCACTCGAGGCTTTGAAACGAATGGCTCCACCGGCGCCGATGGTTCTTCGGACGACACCGGAATACAAACGCAATCTGCCGGCGTGCATAACCACCCAAACTCAACGATCAAACCCACCGGTGGTGGCCAAGCCCACGAAAACCGACCGCCGTACTTTGCTTTGGCGTTCATCATCAAATTGTAATTCAAATCACAGGCCCGATCATGAGCATCCTGACCGAGATAAAAAACAAATACAAACTCGTTGGAGGCACCTTCGAGTTCAAGCAAAACGACTTCGCGGATGACCCCAACGTTGTGGGCGGATTCGGGCATTTTATTCGCCAGGGGTTGCTGGCGAACGGAGTCGGCGGTCTGGGCAATCCGCAACGGATCGAACTGGACAAGGTATCGCTGTCTTCCGACGGGAAGGTGCTCACATACTCCGGCAAAACGACCAAACTGTTTTTCAACCAAAACAGCGATGCCACCATGACGATCACCACGACCGACAACGACACGCGGGTTCGCGTGGAGCTGCGTTCGGGCGTGACAACCAATGTCCCGTATCCGCTGGATGCGCTGGAATGGATCCCGCTGAAAGCCATGGAATTCAAGGTGGTCATGCAGTGGGACAGTGGTGCTGGAGCATTCAAATTCGTGGAATCCCGGGGCGGGCTGTTCGATCTTTCAAGCGGCGCCAAACTGCGCATGGAACTCAGCAAAATGACCACCAGCCAATGGCAACTGGCCATTTCACAAACCAGCGACACTCCACTCACCTTGGGAGACATTGGAAAAGTCCTCCGCCTGGAAAACGAACTGAACACCTTTTTGCCTGAAAATTTCCGAAACACGGCAGCGGGCAGTCTGGCCATCACCTCCCTTAGCGCCACGATAGACCGGACAACAAAAAAATTCCAACTGTTTTCACTGGAAACGGCGTTGGTTGGCAAGTCTTGGACCGTAGCGCCAGGGCTTGTGGTGGACTCCGTGGCCACCAATTTCCAGATCGAACGAAACGACGCAGACCAACTGGAACTGACCACCGTCTTTTCGGGCGAGGTTTCCGGCCACCCGTTTTCCATCACCGGCGTGCTCCACTCCACCAAACCCTGGGAAGCGACCCTCGAGGATGTGTCCATTGCCGATGTGTTCGATCTTTTCCTGCAAAACAAGGGCATCTCGGCTGCCGACTTTTTTGAGGACACGGTCGTTGCCCAAAAATTCAGTCCGACGCTTCAGGTATATTTTAAGAAGCATACCGATGCGGAAGGGGAAACGATCCCCGCCAATAGTTTTGTGCTCCATCTTGGCACCGAAAACAATGCCGCCGTGGGGGCAAGCCTCGCAATGGAAGAATTGGGATTCCGGTTTGTGTCCAAAGAGGGCAGTCCGAACCAAACAGAGGTTTTTTTTCAGGGCCAAATGGCGCTCGTGCTGGATGGCAGTACCAACACTCTGATGCTCAACGCCAAAATCCCCGAAAGCAGGCATGACTCCATGCACATCGCCGGGGCGCTGGACATGGATCCCGGCCTGCCCGTTGGGAAGTTCGTCAACTTCCTGACGAGCAAGGGTTTCGGCATCAGTTTGCCGGGCAGTCTGGAGGATTTTTCCCTAACGAAAATCGGCTTTTCGTACACGCTCACCCCGAAAGCCAACTCGACGGAAAAAGACAAGGAACTCAATTTTTCCTGTGCCGGCACCTTGCCGTTGGACGAGGATTTGTCACTCGACCCGGCTATAGATTTTTATTACAAAAAGGAGCAGGGCAAGTCGGAAATCAAGGTGCTTGGGCAGTTGATTCTGGAAGTGGCGGCAGAATCCGACGATACACCAGCGCAACAGGTGGCGCTCAATCTGGCATTCGCCACCGACCCCGACGACAAATCGTTCTCCGGCAGCCTGTTTGTCCCGGAAAACAACCCCCTCACGCTGAAAACCATTGTGGGGCGCTTCGACCCCGACATGGTGGACTCCCTACCGGATTTCGCCTTGCCCGTACCGGGCTTTTTCTTGGCCTATACCAAAAAGAAGCCCGCGCCAGGCCCGCCGACAGCGACGCCCGCCAAGGGCAAACTAATGCTCGGGATTCGCCCCATCGCGGGCATGCGTTTTTCCGACCTGCCGATGGTGGGCAACGCCCTGCCAGCAGACATGGAGATCGGGGTGAACAACCTGCTTTTTTTGTACACGGGCGACAATTTCAGCGCCGACGAGGTCGGAAAAATAAACGGATTGCTGCCCGAGGAATTCCGTATGGCCAAGTCGGACGAGCAGCCCGAACAATTTGAAAAGGGGCTGCTGATAATCGGAAGCGCCCAATTGGGGCCAAAGGCAATCGGGCTTTACCTGCCTGTCGGCAAAAAAAAGAGCGGTGCTAAAAAGCGCGACGCGGCGCAGCCTGCCGAATCGCCCGAATCGTCTGGCACGCCCAAAAAATGGTTCAAAGTGGCCAAGCGCCTCGGCCCGCTGTATGTGTCGCGGGTCGGGTTTGCCTATCCCGAGTCCCGGCTCACGCTCCTGCTGGAGGCCGAACTTGCGCTTGGGCCGCTCACGCTGGCGATGCAGGGTTTTTCCATCGGTTCCCGCCTCGACCGCTTTGAGCCGGTGCCGGGGCTGGAGGGGTTCGGTCTGAGTTTTGTGAAACCGCCAGTGGAAATCAGCGCCCTGTTTCTGAAAATCGGCGACGATGTGCCATCCGGTGCGCCGACGGGAGTGATCGTCAAAGACCGGTTTGCCGGGGTGGCGGTCATCAAAACAAACAAACTGTCCATTTCGGCCATCGGGGAGTACGCGTCCACCAACCGGGGGCCGTCGTTTTACCTGTTCGCGTACATCGGCTACCCCTTGGGCGGGCCGGCGTTTTTCTTCGTGGAGGGGCTGGCCTTGGGCTTCGGTTTCAACCGCTCGGTGCGTCTGCCAGAGGTGAACGAGATCAACCGGCACCCGTTCGTGGCCATCGCCATGTCGCCCGGCGGCAGCCTGATCGAGCTGGCGGAGTCGCTCATCAGTGGGAATTATGTGCCGATCATGCCAGGTTCGATCTTCCTGGCGCTCGGGATTCGGTTCACTACGTTCAAGTTGCTCGACTCGTTTGCCCTGCTGGTGGCGGTGTTCGGGAACAACAACTTCCGGCTCAACCTGATGGGCGTGTCGAAGCTCGTGTTGCCGCCGGGCGCCAAAGAGGCTGGAGCGCCGCCCTTGGCCGAAATCACGCTCAACCTGCGCGGAGCATTTGACCCGGCGGAAGCCTTTTTCGGCCTCGACGCACAATTAACGCCGGATTCGTACATCCTGTCGCGGAGTTGCACGCTGCAAGGAGGCTTTGCTTTTTACACATGGTTCAAAGGTCTGCACGAGGGCGACTTCGTGCTGACGCTCGGCGGTTACCACCCACGCTTCAACAAGCCCGCGCACTACCCGGACGTGCCACGACTTGGATTCAACTGGCAAGTCAGCAGCACGGTGGAGATTAAGGGCCGGATGTATTTCGCGCTCACGCCCACAGCCGTCATGGCCGGCGGACGTTTGGAAGCCACCTGGAACAGCGGCAATCTGAAAGCCTGGTTTATCATCGGCGCCGACTTCTTGATCTCCTGGAAGCCGTATTTCTATGACATCAACTTGTACCTGCAGTTTGGGGTTTCCTACACCTTCTGGTTTTTCGGGCGGCGCACACTCAGCGTGGAACTGAATGCCGATCTGCACATCTGGGGGCCCGAGTTTGCAGGAGTAGCCACCATTGACATCCGGGTCACGAGTTTCACCGTACGCTTCGGAGCACAAACCACTCCGAGCCAGGATGCCTTGCCTTGGGCCACTTTCCGGGAATCATTCCTGCCTCCACGCGTATTGGGCATGACCATTTCGGAAGGGCTAATTCGTGAAACCACGGACGGCTCCTGGATCGTGGATCCCGACCGGCTTGTGTTCGAGGTAGAGTCGGCGGTTCCGAACAAAATATTCCGTATCGAAGACGAGGAGCAGAACATCGGCGCTGTGCCCGCCATCGGCGCAGGCCCGATGCTGACCAGTACCATAGAGACCAACATGGCCGTTGACCTCGACGAACTGGAAGCCTCGGATTTCAACGTCACGCCCATCCGGAAATCCGTGCCGGCGGCGCTGTGGGGGCAATCCGACAACATAAAACCGGAAGTGAACCCGTCCAAACGCTTGATTTCCGACGCGCCTTCAGGCTTGCGTTTTGCGGTGAAGCCGCCCAACCCGCCCGATACCATCGCCAGTATCCGGGCGGAGTTTTTGGCGTTCAATGAAGATGAGCATGGCACGGTGAACAAATGGGCCGTCCTAAACAACTTCCAGCCGAATGTTGCTGCCGCAAACATCCGCGAGTCGCTGTTGGCGGCCTACAAAATGTCTATCATTACAGGCCTAATTGAGGAAGGAGATTTGGGGAGGCTGGACTTGACGGTGGGGGCGGCTTTGGTGGGATCGTATTGAAGTAGGACAACTTCATTTTTCCATCATCCCCCTAATATTTTTCTGCACCGCTTCCAGCGGCGTTTGACCCGTCATCAGAAATGCCCGGTGAAATGCGGGCAAGGAAAAAGTGTTCGGTCGTTCCGATTTCAAGATATCCGCCATTTGCTGGATTTTCCAGGCGCCCACCTTGTAACTGAGCGCCTGCGCGGGCCATTTGGTGCAGCGAAGCACCTCGCGCTCGGCAATGTCGTCCTGTCCTGGAACATGCTTTTTCCAGCAGGCGATGGCCTCTTCTTTCGTCCAGCCGTGGTTGTGAATGCCCACATCTATCAGGATTCGGGTGGAGCGCACGAGGTCCCATTCCCACTTGCCCAGTTCTGCGTACGCATCGCGGTACAGCCCGATTTCCTTGCCGAGGTTTTCCGTGTAGGCAGCCCAGCCCTCGAAGTTGCCTGGATAAGAAAAGTGTCGCTTGAAGGCAGGTTGCTCCGGCAGGCTCCGGCGCGAATACCATTGATAGTGGTGCCCTGGCACGGCCTCATGAATGAACATCCAGTCCATGACGCGGCGGTTGTGTCGGTTGCCGAAGAAATTGAAATAAAAAACGGCCGTGCCGTATGGGCTTTCATTCACGGGGCTGTACCGACCGGGGGGCGTGAACCGGTCGGCGCCGGGCCATTCCATGAAGGCGATGTCGGGCACGTCGGTGTCTGCGAACAGCTGATGGAGATTGGAGTAGGCGACGGATTTTATCTCCTCGTACCGGCGCAACACTTCGGCTTTTTCAGCAATAAAAAATTCCTCTGAGCGAAGTTTTTGGTAAAACCCCGCGCTGTCGCCGGCGTATCCGAGTTGCGCTTGCAACCGCGCGATTTCGCCTTTCACTCGTGCGATTTCTTTTTCTCCGAAATCGAACAGCGTTTCCGGTGTGATGAACACGCTTGTGTAGGCGTGGATACGGTACTGGTACCAGCCGTTCGGCAGTTTGCTCAGGCCGTCGGCGGGTATGGCGACAGGTGGGGATTCTTTCCAGTTCTTTTCCAGCGCCAGTCGCTCGAGATTCAGCCGAATTTCAAATTCGAGGTGGTCAAATTGCAAGCGGTCGGGCAGCGCAAGGTTGCTTCGCTCAAAACGTCCAAGTTCGTTTGACATCTGTTCAAAAAACAGCAGTTGCCGGCCGATATGCTTCAAGTCCGGAATAGACGCAAGTTCGTCCCGGTAATCGAAACTGCCGCCGGGAACATCAAGTGCGGCATATCCGGCATCAAACCGATGCAAATACTGCGCAAAGAGTTCCTGCCTGGAAAGGGTAGGGTAGTGGCCCTGCAGCAGTACACACAGGGCAAGCAGCACAGCCGCCGAAGCCTTACTGCTTTGAAATAACGCTGTCATCGCTGTTGTTCAGGTCCAAGAAACAGATTCCGATCGTGTTGCCGATTTGTCTATTGAACAGGATACGCTTTCCGTTTCCCACGTACGCGGCCCGGGCATCATAGCGGGGCGGCTCGGCAAAACTTATCTGGCGGACATCGCTGCCGTCGGTGTTCATGTCGTAAAGGCAATAATTTCCGTTTCGGCGCGACGAGAAAAGAATTTTCTTGCCGTCGGGCGACCAAGAGGGCCAGCCTTCCATTTGCGGGGTGTTGGTGCGGTTAACAGGGTTGGTACCGTCGGCGTTCATCACAAAAATCTCATCACTGCCATCCGGGAAACCTCTCAGGAAAACGATTTTTTTGCTGTCGGGCGATAGGCGGGCGCAGGTTTCCACCTCGGGAGTTTGCGTGAGCCGTTTTTGGTTTTTTCCCTGAACATCTGTCTGATAAATCTCAAAACTGTTCGCTTTGTCGCGCGAAGAGTTGAACAATAGGCTTTTTCCGTCGGGTGAAAAATAGGGGTGGATGTCGCGGGCAGGGTTGTTCGTCAACCTTGTCAGACCGTTGCCGTCGAGGTTCATCACATAAATTTCCTCGTTGCCGTCGCGGTCGGAGACAAAGGCTATTCTTTGGTTGTCGGGCGACCAGTCGGGAAAATTGTTGTTGTGGTCGCCCTGTGTAATTTGTCGCACGTTGCTGCCGTCGGCGTTCATCAGGTAAAGGTGCCATTTGCCGCTTCGGTTGCTCTGGAACAGGATTTGGCTGCCATCCGCCGAACCATGCGGGTAGGCATTTTCGACGCCCTCAATCCACACCACATCCGTGACGCGCTCCTCTTTGCCCCAAGGTTTGGCGGTCAACTTTTCCCGCAGGCATTTATTGAGCCATTCGAGCAGTATGGTGGATACTTTCGGGTTGAAAGAACCGGGATTCGTCCGAGCCTCCTGGAACGTGGTGGCGGCGTACATGCCATGATTGCTGTTGGGGACTTCCATAAAAGTTCCGTTGCCCGGATGGCTGTAGTTCACGGTCTTGGCGATCCACTCATGTTCGAACCGGGAGGCGATATAATCCGTAGCGCCCCAGAGCGCGAGGCATTTTCCGTTGTACTGTTGCCATTGGTAGGAAATGTGTACATCATTGTACAGTTGCCGCCAGAATGCATCATTGCGCAACAGCAGAATATCGTACACATCGCCGCAACTAGGATTGCGTTTCAGGGCTTCTTCCCGGCTGAGGCGTGCGTCGAACAGAAGTGCCGCGCAGCTGCATTGCTCTTTGACGTAGCTGTCTGTTTCCGCCGGGCTCATATCGTATGATTCCGCGATCGTACGGCGAGTTCGGGTGAAATATTCCATGAAATTGGCGCCAATCGTGCCATAGGCAGCAATGCCTTTTACCGGATGTTCATTAGCAACCAAAGGCGCCATGACACCGCCCATGCTATGTCCGAAGATGAAACAATTGGACGCGTCCACATCGGCCTGCGCTTGCAAGGATGCGAAAGCGCGCCGATAGCCCTCCAATTCAGTAAAAAAGTCGAGCCGGTCGCAGGCCTCACCCCGGCTGTCGCCCATGCCCGATTTGTCCACCCGCATCACTGCAAACCCTTGACGTGCAATGGAGTTGAGCAGTTGCGTTTCCGAACGCGCCGTGTCGAAAGGCGTGTCCAACGAATAGCAGCCGACTCCCTGGATGAAAAGCAGCGCCGGCAACTTGCCCTTTTTGTTTTTCGGTTTGGTCACGATGGTACGCAGCAGGGCATCATCTACCTGTACTTGCCCATAGACAACATCCAAATCGGAGTATGTCTCTTTCGGCAACCCCTGAATCGTGGTTTTTTCCGTGAGCCTTTTTCCGGCCCGGATGAAGGTGTATTGCAATGGTTGTCCGGCGCGATAGGCGGAGACCACTCGCACGGCCTCGTCGGGGGTATTGACTTCCCGACCATCGAGTTCAAGCAGTACATCACTTCGTTGCAAACCAGCGGCTTCGGCAGTTGAGCCGGGAATCACATCCTGGATCAGCACGCCCTTGACGGCAGGCAGTTTCATCACTCGCTGTACGTCATCGGTGACAGTTTCCATTCGAATGCCGAAAAAGGCGCGGCGTGGCAGGTCTTGCCCGTACGTTGCTGTTAATGGGAACAAAAGCAGAAGAAGGAGCGGGAATAGTCGCATGTGCCAAATCATTTTCCGGCAAATCTACATGGGAGAAAAGGGGACACGATGTGCGAAAAAGGCTAATTTTTTTGATTGATGCAGGCACCGGGAGTGCAGCCAAAATGCCGCCGGAAAAGCCGGATGAACGAACTGGCATCCTCAAAGCCGACCGAGTGGCACACCTCGTTCACCATCGTTTGCTGTTGCAGCATCAGTCGAGCCTTTTCCAGGCGTATATTTATTTGAAACTGATGCGGGGTGATGCCGAACAGTTCCTTGAACGATCGTTTGAAATGATGCTGCGACAAACAGGCCACTCGGGCCACTTCTTCTACACGTATGTTTTGAGAAACATGGGCTTCCAAATAGTCCCGCGCCACATACAGCCGGCGGTACAGCTCCATGCGGGTGGAAATTTTTATGCTTCCCAATTGATTGATTTCCTGCCGGATATGGCGATGGATATCCAACAGGCGAAATAGCAGAGCAGCGTATATTTCGTCCAAATCCGCTTCGCAACCATTGAAACCGGGTTCATACATCAATCCTCTGAGTTTGACAAACAGTTGCCCGATGACAGGATCTTTCGGGTATGTTTTTTCAAAAAAACATACGGGTTGGTTGCCGATACTGAACGGGTCGTCGAGCAACCGGTCGTCCGGTGTTATATGTGCACGCAGCAAACCTTCGGCATATCCGGGCTGAAAGGCTACGAGAATCATCTCCTGCTCAAAGCCGGAAGCGAAAGCAGTGCGGTAGCGCTGTCCCTGATTCACTACGAGGTAGTTGTCGGGACTGACAAGGTGGTCGTTGTTGCCTACTCTGTAGTGCTGTTGCCCGTTCAGCATCAATCGTATGGATAACCGGGACTCGTGGTAGGTCGTTTCTTCCAGTTTTCTGGTTTTGATGAACAGCGTTCCGGTGTCCAGGTTTTGCATGGAAGTTTCTTCGTTGGAACAGTACACATGCCCAAAGAGTAGAGATTTGGCATGGTGGCAATACGGGCAGGTTGTCATATTGACGAGCGGTTTTGTGAAATCCGAACGAAAGTCAGCCGGAAAAAGTAATAGTTGCCTTGGTTATTGTGTGTATTATTGTGCTGTCGCAAAATAACGCAACATGGCCAACAACTTTACTTTCCGGGAATATCAGGACAGCGCCTTGGATGCCGGTGAATACACCGTCCGCTTGGATCAGCACCTGACCGTTTCCAACAAGCACGGGACGGGCATCCTGAACGAAACCCTGCTGCGTACCCTGATCGTGCAGGGCAAACGGTTTTCGCTTGATCCGCAAGACATCCAGTCCGTTTTTCCGGCAGCTGGTGGAGCAGGGGACTTTACAGCCGTTATGCCACATATTGTGTTAAATATCAAGTCGTTGCCGTGGCAACGCAGTCCCGACGGCGTAGTGCGCAGCGGCAGGGTAGGGGAGACCCCAAACTATCCTTGGTTGGCGTTGCTGGTTTTTAATGAGTCGGACGGCATTCCTGTTCCCAAAAAAATGACACTGAAGGAGTTGTATGAAAAAAGGAACGGGCTTGCCCCTTGGATTCGACAGCAGAACGGCGGCGATATCGCGAGTTTGGAGGATTTTCTGGAGTTTGGCGAAAACGCCGACGATCCGGTGACGGTGATTGATTTGAGCAGACAAACGCTGCAAGCAGTATTGCCCAGTCCTGAAGACATGGCCTTGCTGGCGCATGCCCGTGGCCCGGAAGGCTCGTTCGACGAGTTGCAATCCGTCGTGGTTTCCAACCGGTTGCCAAAATCTGGCGAACGGCACAACGTGCATTTGGTGTCGCTGATGTATGCGTTCAACCTCATAAATGCGACAAATGCCGGGCAGGTGTCGCTGACGGGGGTGGGAGACGAGTTCCGCCTGGTCAGCCTGCACCACTGGACGTTTTACTGCGAAAACCAAGGCGATTTCAAGGAGTACCTGAAAAAATTGGACAAAAACCTGTTTCGCCTTCCGACCCCGCAAGGGTTTTCGGGGGAAGCGGCGAAATATTTCGAGCAAGGTTTTGCCGTGCTCCCGCATCACCTGCGCATCGGACGGGACGTCGCCTCGTTGTACAGGGGGCCGCTGATGAGCGGCGCGGAGCCAGATTTGCCCGTCGCGCTTCCGGTGGAAAGCGCCGATGCGCTTTTGTTGTACGACCGGAAAAGCGGCATGCTGGACGTGAGCTATGCGGCGGCGTGGACGCTTGGCCGACAATTGGCGCTGGAAGACCGGGCGTTTGCTCTCGATTTGTACAAATTCAAGCGCCGCAGTGCGGTCAAATCCAACCGGGCGACCCAATCCGCTTTGGCAGGCGCAGGGAGCGTCGCGCATTTGGCCATTGGAAAAAACGCCGCCGCCGAAGACGATCCGCTGGTACAGAGCCGGATAGGCAAGTGGTTGAAGCAATACGAAACCTTGCAAAACATCCCGTTTCACTACCTCGTGCCACAAGAAAACCTGTTGCCGGAGGAATCTATCCGGTTTTTCCGAATTGCCCCCAACTGGCTCGCCAGTTTGCAGCATGGGGCGCTCGGCGTAGGGGGCGATCTTACGGGCAGAACGGCAATCATTCCCAGCAAGGTGCCGGATCGATGGGGATTTTTCCTGCGGAGTAGAGTAGTGGCGGAATTTCCAAAGTTGCGCATCGAAGGGTTTTCGTCGCGAAAAACCAATCAGGAAGACCGAAGTGGCCCGATTGTGCCGAGCGAAGTGCGAAAAATGAACGAAAACATACTTTTTGTTTTATTTGACAAAAAAATTCAAACAGTTGATGTATTTATTGATCCGAACAACCTGTACTTTGGATTCCGCGAAGAGGCAGGGGAGTTGTTCAAGGATTTGAAAAACACGGATGGCAGCGAGATTTCCACTCAGAACGTCGTCAAGGAAATTAAGATAGAGGCGGCGCATTGGCGCAATGTGCAGACAAGGACATTGCAGGTCGCCGCGTGGGCGAAGCGTATGCGTGACCAGTTGTTGGCGAGCACCGGTGATTCGGAGTTCAATGTGTTTACTTCTGCCGATTTTGCCCTTCAAATGGTGGAGGGAGCGCCAAGGGTGCGGTTTTATGTGGAAGAGTAATGATTGTGGGCACGGGGTCAAGTCGGCAATTCAAATTGTTAATTTAACATAACATAAATTAGTGACAAACAATTCGGTGCGAAGAAAAACAACTTTGACGCGTGTTTCTTGTTCTTCTCGCTTTATTTCAAGTTGTTTGCAACAGTATGCACAAATCGTTGATTCCTTTCCCGTCCGTATCGCAACTCGCCAAAACCGATATCGCCTACGCTATTCATGACCCGTCTCTGCGTCCCTTCTATCACCTCGAACCGGTTTTGGAGAACTTCGGACGCGCCATTTCCGAACGAAGCCAAACCAAAACCGACCGTGAATTGCTCGCCAGGGTTTTACGCGAACAATACCGGAACTTGCCCGATACCGGTCTTGTGGATGAACATATCGCAGCCTTGTTGCGTCCCGACACCTTTACTGTGACCACGGCCCACCAGCCAAGCCTGTTGCTCGGGCCATTGTATTTCATCTACAAGGCCGTCACGACGATCAATCTGGCTTCGTCCGTACAGCAGGCTACCGGAAAGCACATCGTGCCGGTTTTCGTGCTGGGAAGCGAAGATCACGACCTGGACGAACTGAACCATGTGCGGTTTTTCAACAGGGAATTGCGCTGGAATCCCGGCCTTGCAGGCCCCGTCGGTGCGATGCCGGCTTCCACGCTTCAACCGGTGCTGGACGAGTTGAGGCCCATCCTTGGCGAGACCGAAAACGCAAGCGTGCTTTGGAACAAAATCGAGGCCTGTTACACCAAAAGCGCTACGTTTGCCGAAGCCACACAGGCTTTGCTGCACGTTTTTTTCGGTCGTTTCGGCCTCGTGGTGCTCAACATGAGCCAGCCTGACCTGAAGCGCAAGTTTGCGCCTATTGTATGGGATGATTTGAGCCAAAGAACGGCTCAACGGCTGGTCAATGAAACCATCGGAAATCTGACAACCTTGGGATTCAAAGGCCAAGCCGTGCCACGCGACATCAACCTATTTTATATACAGGAGGGTAGTCGAGAACGGATAGTTTTTGAGCAAGGGCGCTTCAAAGTACACAACACTGATCTGGAGTTTTCCGTGGATGCTATGAAGGCCGAATTGGAAAAACACCCGGAACGATTTAGCCCAAATGTGGTACTACGCCCTCTTTTTCAAGAACTTATCTTGCCAAATCTAGCATACGTCGGCGGTGGCGGCGAACTGGCTTACTGGTTGGAGCGGCGCTCCCTTTTCGAGCACTACACACTCCCCTACCCTATCCTCGTGCGGCGAAATTCGGTGCTGTGGTTTGACAAGGATTCCATCAAACGCTCGCTCAAATTTGGTTTTTCACCTGCCCGATATTTTGAGGATACGGATGCCCTCGTTCGCGCCTTCATCGAATCTCAAGCAGACGCAGAAGTGACACTTGCTGATGAAGTTGCTGATTTACAACGAGTTTACCGGCATTTGGCCCAAAAAGCGCAGGCCATTGACCCAACCCTGGAAAAAGCCGTGCTCGCAGACGAAGTCAAAACAATCACGCATTTTCAGCAATGGGAAAGCCGACTTGTGCGTGCCGAAAAGCAAAAGCACGAAGTCGCGATCAATCAGTTGCGGAGCCTGAAGGAAAAACTGTTTCCAGGCGGAAGCCTTCAGGAACGACACGACAATTTCATCCCCTACTACCTCAAGTACGGCGACCGGTTTTTCGATTTGCTGAAAACCAACCTCGACCCGTTTGATGCCGGATTTGTGCTTTTGGAAGATTGCGACTGAGGCCGCCTAAGCTGTTACAATTTTTTGTAAAAATACCAAGGGGCAAGCCGTCGGAGCAGCAGCCCTACCCTACCCTTCTGGGATGTGTGGAAAAATGCCCGTTCAATGGCAGAAACCGGCTCGCGTTGAACAGGATGAATCAGGGCGCCCTCCATACTTGAAATTTCGTTGCTCCGACCGGTCGTAAGCCCGGTCTGCGTATGCGTTGCGTCTGAATCAAAACCAATGTTTTGCACCAAATTTACTTTTGGAACTACGCACAACCCCTTGTTTTTCAATATTGTAAAAAACCATGCATAGTCCCAGGTATCCAAATCGCCCGTGCGAGTACGCTCAAACTTGTCGAGCAGATACCGTTGAGCAGCAGCGTCCTGAACCAGTTTCGACAAGCCATTCGACGGGTCGTGCAGCATCGTTTCGAGTCCGGAAAAATCGGCATCGTAGAGTTGCCATGCCCGTCGCCAGGTTGCCCAGCCCCAAATGAACGAAAACCGAGAGAACAAATAGGCGGCTTCGATGTCCCTGCAGGCGTTTGGCGCCGGATTATTGCCGGCAATGTGCATCACCTCCGGGTCGTCGCGGTAGCGCTCAAGCAATTCGGCACAAAACGTAAAAAACGACGGATCGGGCAAACAGTCGTCTTCTATGATGATACCCGACTCCACATGCTGAAAATACCAGGAAATGCCCGCTTGCACAGCTCTGCGACATCCGTGATTTTCCGGCAAAAAGTTTGTCCGAAGCGTGCAGGGCCAATCCACTCGATCAATAATTGCCCGTACTGCGGCGCATCTGCTGGCATCCGTGTCGACATGCGAACGGGGGCCATCGGCGCTGACAAACAACTCCTGTGGCCGCATGCTGCGCAAGCGTTCGAAAACCCGCTTGGTGTGGTCGGGGCGGTTGAAAACCAGCAGTAAAACGGGAGGTGTCATGGCTATTTTGTAACGCGTTCAGGCCAATTGCTTTCGGGGGATTTTGGCACGTTCAACTGCCGTTTTTGCTGCAAATGTAGGCGCAAGGCCAGTTTGGCAGCCACAGCCGCAGGTAATTTTTTGGCTTCGAGGAGCACTTCGGGGGTGTAGTAGTTCTTGATAAAATTGGTGTCAAAATCGGCACTAACAAAAGCCGGATGATCCATTACAAAACGACCAAACGGCAATGTCGTGGCCACGCCTTCGATCTCGTAGGCAGTAATGGCCTCTTTCATTTTTTGGATAGCCTCATCCCTGGTTTTTCCATGAACGACTAACTTGGCCAATAGCGGGTCATAAAAAATCGGCACCTCCATGCCCTCGGTATAGCCATCATCTACCCGAATGCCCGGCCCCATTGGTATCCGGTACCGGTGCAACGTGCCTACTGAAGGCAGGAAATTGTTCAGCGGGTCTTCGGCGCACACGCGCAATTCGAGTGCATGCCCGTTTATGACAAGGTCATCCTGCCCGAACGACAGTGCCTCTCCTCGGGCAACGCGGATTTGCCACTCCACCAAGTCCAGACCGGTGATAAACTCCGTAACAGGGTGCTCCACCTGCAGGCGGGTGTTCATTTCAAGGAAGAAAAAGTTCCGATCGGCATCCACGAGGAATTCCACAGTGCCTGCCCCAATGTAGTCGCAAGCCTTGGCCACCCGCACAGCCGCTTCGCCCATGGCCCGACGCAACTCGGGTGTGACAATGGCGCAGGGCGCTTCCTCCACCACCTTTTGATGGCGGCGCTGCACCGAGCACTCGCGTTCGAACAAGTACACGACATTGCCGTGCGCATCGCCCAACACCTGCACCTCGACATGCCGAGGCGACGTGACAAACTTTTCGATAAATACCGCTCCATCGCCAAAGGCCGAAATCGCTTCCGAAATGGCTCGTTCCATCTGCTCTTTCAATTCCGATTCCCGCTCCACTACTCGCATTCCCTTGCCGCCGCCGCCGGCGCTGGCCTTGATCAGAATCGGGTACCCTACCCGACGGCCAATTTCCTTGGCCATCTCCACGTCGGTGATGGCCTCCTCGATTCCGGGCACCATGGGCACCTCGAAGCGCTTGGCGGCTTCCTTGGCAGCTAATTTGCTGCCCATCATCTCGATGCTGTTGGGACGCGGGCCGATGAATGCAATCCCCGCATCCGCCACTTTTTGAGCAAAAACGGCATTCTCGCTCAAAAAACCATAGCCCGGGTGAATGCCATCGGCCCCGGTTTGCCGGGCGACCTCCAGTATTTTTTCAGCCAAAAGATAACTCTGGGAAGACGGGGCCGGGCCGATGCACACGGCTTCGTCGGCAAAACGGACGTGGGGTGCATATCGGTCGGCCTCCGAATAAACGGCCACGGTTTGGATGCCCATTCGACGGGCAGTGCGCATGACGCGCAGGGCGATTTCGCCCCTGTTGGCAACAAGGATTTTTTTCATGGCTGTTGGCTGTTGGCCGGTGGCCGTTTGCGGAATAGAACGTTGTTTACTTGACCGAACAATTGGCGGGTAAGTATGCTTGGCCGAGATTGGCCCGCAAAAATGCGAACAGGCACGATGCCCCGGACAGCATTGGTCAGAAATATTTCGCCCGCTGCAAGCAGGGTTTCGGGAGTTGCGACTTTTTCCATGACCGGAATGCCCAAATCGCGCGTTGTTTCGATCAAAAAACTTCGAAATACTCCGGCTACGCAACCCTCCGAAAGCGGTACCGTGCAAAGCCGGTCGCCTTCCCACCAGAACACGTTGCTGGATGTGGACTCGCATATCCGATTGTACGAATTGAGCACCAGGGCATCGTCCCAGTCTTTGACCTTAGCCTCGCGGGCTGCTGCTGTGTACCTTGGAGCATTCAGGGTTTTCAGGTTGGAAAACTCATCCACCGGTAGGCAAACAGACTCGCAAACACCCAGTTCAAGTCCGAATTCCGGCCATTCCAATATTGCTGCGGGCAAACCCTCGGCGGTAATCAGGAACTGCGGGACATTGTTCATTGGGGCATACCTCCCGCCGGGTGAGCGCCAAACGGTGAGGCGAACGCGTGCATTGGGGGGAGAAATACGTCGGATTTGCGTGTCAAAAAAAACGGCATCCCAGTAATCCGGAAATTCAAAGCCGATCAAGCGCATACCCGAGGCAAGGCGATCCCAGTGCCGGTTCAAAAATGGAAGATGCCTGTCGAACACCCGCAGGGTCTCGAACAGGGCATCCCCGTAGTAGAGGGCGCGCTGCGCCTGCTCCAGTAGTTCCGGCAGGTTGTCGAGCGCCTGCCCGTTCAGGTTGATCGGATTTGTCACGGGGTAAATGTACGGGTAGTCCGGGTTTGGCAGGAAATTTGACTCGGCAGGTTGCACAATACGACACCAACATGGAGAAAAACAGCGGACCCATTTTTTTCCCGGGCTTGAACGGTATCCGGGCCATCGCGGCGCTGGCGGTGGTGCTGTCGCACATCACGGTTTACATGTACCGGTTCAATTTGAATCCGCACCTGATCGGCACACTGCCAAACGGAAATCCCAAGGGCATAGACCTGTCGGATTTCGGGGTCACGATCTTTTTTGCCCTTAGCGGTTTTCTGATCACCTATCTGCTTTTGGCCGAAAACCAAAAACAACCCATCAGCGTCAAGAACTTTTACATTCGGCGCATCCTGCGAATATGGCCGTTGTACTACACCTATCTCATCATTGCGCTGGTTGTCAGCCGCGTTGGAAATGTTCCGCACGAATCCATCAGCGATCTGTTCTACTTTTTTTTCGCCCCGAACGTGCCCAAGTCCTTCCAACTTCCTTCCGACTTGCTTGGGCACTACTGGTCCTTGGGAGTGGAAGAACAGTTTTACCTGTTTTGGCCGGTATTTGTTCGCTTGTTCCACAAACGCCTGCTTTGGGCCACCGCAATTCTTTTTTCGGCTTTTATTGCCCTGAAACTTCTGGCCTACGCCGCATTTTCCGGTAGCGTTTTTCATACGGCCATGTACGTCAACCGTTTTGATTGCATGATGCTCGGGGCCATGGGCGCGTGCCTGTATTTTCAAAACCATAGCCTTTTTGTGCGCTTGAGTACGCACTGGTTCGTTCAGGCAGGGGGCTGGTTGGTCATCGCGTTGGCAGCCACCAACCGGTTCCATATCGCCAATATTTTCGATCATGAGTTTATCGCTGTCGTGACCGTAGCGCTCATCATGGGCCAAATCAAAGGGAAAGGCTTGCTCAACCTGAACACGCGTTTGTTCGACTTTCTCGGAAAAATCTCGTACGGGATTTACGTTATCCACCCCTTGGTCATTTTTGGCTTGGGGTGGCTTCTGGCGGATTGGGTTTCGGCAGGCGCATGGTACCACTATGTGCTGGTTTACTGTGCTTCTCTTGGTGCGACAATCGGGGTGGCGCATTTGTCGTATCAGTTTATGGAAAAGCCGTTCTTGAAATTCAAAACGCGGTTTGCCCGGGTGAAAAGTGCCGGCTCGCAAGAGGAGGCCAGCGCTGAAACTTCATCCGAATCGCCCCCAAAACCGAATCGAAAACCAAATGCCGTGGCTTAAACGTATCGGCTGATAATGTTCTCCAGCATTTCCTGCTTGCCGCTGCGCAAGGGCGGCTCGCCATATTCTGCTGCCAGCCGAAACAGAACATCCAGTTTCAAATTTCCGGTCTCGAAGGCGTTCCCGTTGCCAGAGTCGAACGACGCGTAACGTTCCCGCCGGATTTGGCGGTAAGGCGATTTTTCCAAAATGGCCGCCGCCGCCAGCAACGCCCGTGCAAAGGCATCCATACCGCCGATGTGCGCGTGGAACAAGTCGTCCAAGTCGGTGGAATTACGGCGGGTTTTGGCATCGAAATTCACTCCCCCACCCTTCCAGCCGCCGGATTCGAGCACGACGAGCATGGCTTCCGTCAGTTCCAGCACGTTGTTCGGAAATTGGTCCGTATCCCAACCGTTTTGGTAATCGCCCCGGTTGGCATCCACGCTCCCGAGCATGCCCGCATTGGCCGCTACTTGCAGTTCGTGCTGAAAAGTGTGAAGTGCGAGCGTGGCATGGTTGACCTCCACGTTCAGTTTGAAATCGCGCTCGAGGCCATATTCCCGCAAAAAGCCGATGGTGGTGGCCGCATCAAAATCGTACTGGTGCTTGCTCGGTTCCATGGGTTTCGGTTCGATGAAAAATGAGCCGGCAAACCCTTGTGTGCGGGCATAGTCCCGCGCCATTTCGAGGAATCGGGCCAGGTGGTCGAGTTCGCGCTTCATGTCCGTGTTCAGGAGGGAGAGGTAGCCCTCGCGCCCGCCCCAGAACACATAGTTTTCGCCACCGAGGGCAATGGTGAGGTCGAGCGCCATTTTTACCTGTGCGCCCGCTCGGGCCACTACCGCAAAGTCCGGGTTGGTGGCGGCGCCGTTCATGTACCGCGGGTGGCTGAACAGGTTGGCGGTGCCCCATAACACTCGCAGTCCGGATGCCGCCATTTTCGCTTTGGCGTGCTCGCCGATAGCATGCAGGCGCTGTTCGGTTTCGGCCAAGGTATCCGCCTCCGCTACCAGATCGTAATCGTGGAAGCAGAAGTATGGGGTACCCAGTTTGGTCGCGAATTCAAAGGCAGCATCCATTTTGTCGCGTGCCTGTCGGAGCGGGTCTTGTGCCTGTAGCCAGGGAAGTTGCTTGGTCGGCGCCCCGAACGGGTCAGCGCCCGTGCCGCCAAGGGTGTGCCAGTACGCGATGGCGAACTTGAAGTGGTCGCGCATGGTTTTGCCCGCCACTACCCTGCTCTCGTCGTAGAAACGGAAAGCCAGAGGGTTGTCGGTTTCGGGGCCTTCGTAGCGGATTTTGCCGATGCCGGGGAAATATTCCCTGTCGCCCAAAAGGAAGTTCATGGTGCGGTGTTTTTGGCCGCGAAGGTCGGTTATGCTTTTGTCATTCCGAAGGAATCCGTGTCGAGCGTCGTCAGGTTGTAGGACGAAAACACGAGAGCCACCCCCGACACAACCGGGAGTGGCTCTCTTTTTATTTTACCAACAGCCGCTTAGCTCTTCACTTCTTCAAATTCTACATCCTGTGTGCTGCCAGCGCCGTTTCCGGATTGAGCACCGCCGGTCGGGCCGCCCTCTGTGCTGCCACCGTTGGCGGCTTGCGTGGCCTGGTAAATTTCTTGGCTGGCGGCTGACCAAGCGTTGTTGAGCGCTTCGGAAGCGGTGTCAATGCGGTCGAGGTCTTCGGCTTTGTGCGCGTCGCGCAGGTCGGCAAGGGCTTTTTCGATGTTTTCCCGGTGGTTGGCCGGCACCTTGTCGCCGAATTCGCGCAGTTGCTTTTCCGTCTGGAAGATCATCGAATCCGCCGAATTGAGTTTTTCGGCGCGTTCACGGGTCTTGCGGTCGGTATCGGCGTTGGCTTCGGCCTCGGCTTTCATGCGGGCAATCTCCTCTTTGGACAAACCGGTGCTGGCTTCGATGCGAATGTTCTGCTTTTTGCCGGTACCGCTGTCGAGTGCCGTTACCGAGAGAATACCGTTGGCATCAATGTCGAACGTGACCTCGATCTTCGGTACACCGCGCGGAGCCGGAGGGATTCCGTCGAGGATAAAACGGCCGACCGAGCGGTTGTCGCGGGCCATCGGGCGCTCACCTTGCAGGATATGGATTTCTACCTGCGGCTGGTTGTCCGATGCCGTAGAGTAGGATTTGGACTTTTTGGTCGGCACGGTAGTATTGGCTTCAATGACCACGTCGTACACGCCGCCCATCGTTTCGATGCCGAGCGACAGCGGGGTCACGTCGAGCAAGAGCACGTCGGACACCGAACCGCTGAGCACGCCGCCCTGGATGGCTGCGCCTACGGCTACTACCTCGTCAGGATTTACGCTCCGGTTGGGTTTTTTGCCGAAGAATTTCTCCACGGCTTCCTGGATGCGCGGGATACGGGTGGAACCGCCCACGAGGATCACTTCTTCAATTTCGCTTGCTAGCAGGCCAGCATCTTTCAACGCCAGACGGCAGGGTTCAAGGGTGCGTTGCACGAGGTGGTCAATCATCTGCTCAAACCGGGCACGGCTAAGTTTTTTCACAAGGTGCTTGGGCACGCTGTCCACCGCAGTGATGTAGGGCAGGTTGATTTCCGTTTCTTGGCCGCTGGACAGTTCAATCTTGGCCTTTTCAGCGGCTTCTTTCAGGCGCTGTAGGGCCATCGGGTCTTTGCGAAGGTCCACTTTTTCCTCTTTCTGAAACTCGGATGCCAGCCATTCGATGATGACCTGATCGAAGTCGTCGCCGCCGAGGTGGGTGTCGCCGTTGGTAGATTTCACTTCGAAAACCCCGCCGCCCAGTTCCAGAACGGACACGTCGAACGTGCCGCCGCCGAGGTCGTACACGGCAATGGTCATGTCTTTGTGGCGTTTGTCGAGTCCATAAGCCAGTGCGGCAGCCGTGGGTTCGTTCACGATGCGCTGCACGTTCAGGCCGGCAATGGCGCCTGCTTCTTTGGTGGCTTGGCGCTGCGAGTCGTTGAAATATGCCGGCACGGTGATGACCGCGTCGGTTACGGTTTCGCCGAGGTAATCCTCGGCTACTTTTTTCATTTTTTGCAAGATGATTGCAGATATCTCCTGCGGGGTGTACATGCGCCCGTCAATGTCCACGCGGCAGGTATCGTTGTCGCCCTTGACGACTTTGTACGGAATACGTCCGATTTCATCGGTGCGCTCGCTGTGACGCATGCCCATGAAACGTTTGATGGACGATACGGTGCGCTTGGGGTTGGTGATCGCCTGGCGTTTGGCCGGCGCGCCGATCTTGCGTTCGCCGTTGTCCAAAAAGCCCACGACGGAAGGTGTGGTGCGCGCGCCTTCGTCGTTGGCGATAACAGTAGGTTCGTTGCCGACCATTACGGCTACGCAAGAGTTGGTTGTACCTAAGTCAATGCCGATAATTTTTCCCATGATAACTTTGTAGTGGTTGGAAGGTTTCTGGTTGAATGGTTTCTGGTTGGATGGTTGTTGCGACCGGAAACCACAAAGACGGCTGAACAATGAATGTGCCATGCCGGGCAAACCTGACGGTTTGGCAGGATGCGGGGTTGCAGCAGTGTTTTTTTGGCAGAAAAACGAAAACGGGAATGACAGTACGGCGCTTACTTGGCGGTTTCCAGCATGTCCGAGTAATAAATCAGTTCCCAATCGCCCTGGCTGTTGCGGACGAAGCGGCGCTCCAAACCGAAGTTGGCTGCGGCGTACGAGATGTGTTCCACGACGAGTTCATCGCCCAGCACCTGCAGGCGTTGTTGGAATTCACCGGAGCGGAAATCTACCGGCCGGTGCATGCGCCAGGTGTCTTTTTCCCAATAGATGGCCCGTCGTTCCTGGCGGCTGCTATCCACTTGAACGGTCGTCAGCCCCTGCAGGGGCCACGAAATATGCGCCAGTTGGTACAGGCTGTCGGCATGGAATTTTTGGTAGAAATCGGCAAAGTCCGCGGGCAAGGGATCGCCCTGACTTTTTGTGGTCTGATCGGGATGGGCGGGAATGTTGGCGGAGGGTTGTTTGCCCCGGCATGCTGCCAGCGCGAGAAAAACGGCCAATAGAAAAAAGGAACGAACCATGAAGGGCGAGCGATTTTGGTGAATCTGTTGCCAACAAACGCAGTAGATGGCGGAGTTATTTGCCCCGTTGGACTCACATCTTGACTACCCTCTCCCAGCCAACCGATACTCCGTTGCGCAGTAGAATCAGCGAGTAGATGCCAGGAGGCAGATTAGTGACTGGGATAGAAATATCATTTTCGGTTGCACTTACCTCCACGGTTTGCTCAAGCACCTGATTCCCTTGTATGTTTATCAGAATTAATTGAAAAATTGCCCCAACATCGTTTGTGAAATGTACATTAAGTGTATTCTGGGCCGGATTGGGGTAGGTAAACATCACCTCATTTAATGAGGGTGTAAAGGTGTAGGTCGGGGTGTTCAAGGCTTTGTACTGAACACCGGTTACCGCGTTTTGTGCAGTGTTCAAGGTACAAATGGCTATGGCTTCTTTCGACACGTCGTTCAGAAAATGAAAGGTCGTTATCGTATCCGTCCCCAAAGGGAGTATTTGTTGGCCGCCAATTGTGGATATATCTATCCATCCTAAGGGTGCCACCTTTACATCCACAGCCGTTGACTTGTACTCGGTTCGTTTCTTCCGAAGCACATCAAATGTGCCGCCAGGGATGGCCAGCGTACCAAATGCATCTACCGCACTAATCCGCTGGTACGTCACCCGGATACGGAAGGAATCGGCAGTAGGAACCAAATTCAGTAAAATGGGCGGCGCTATCGGCGCGTCGAAAGCCGTTAAAACATTGGAAGCACTCTGGTGGAGATCAAAAAAGTTGATTGGCGCCCAGGCTTCTTCCAGATTCGGCACCTTGTCAAACAATAAATTCAAGCCCAAGCCTAGCTCATCCAGACCAAAATAGCCCATATCAAGTACCTGATTGCCAGTAACCTGCAAATAAACTTGCGAAGCGGAGTTTAACGGATTGTACAGGATACTGGCACCCGGGAATGAAGCGTTGGCTGGACCCGTGGCCGGGTTTTTCATAATCTGATTCCAGTATTGGGTTGGCTGCAAGTTGCTCAAATCCCACTGCTGGTTTCCACCTGGCGGGGTGAATATCTTATTAATGGCCCCGGGTTGGTTGCCGAAAATGTAACGCAGTGTGTCTCCCACCACAGGAAAGACCGAATTGGTGATGGTGATCTGAGCCGTTACTGGCTGGATCAAGCCCCAGAATACGAAGCAAAGGAGTGCCTGTTTTTTCATAACTGTTTTGTGACTATGAACAAAAAGCCCCCACAAGCGAATCGCTTGCAGGGGCTTATGTTTTTCAGTGGTAGCCCGTACGGGAATCGAACCCGTGTTTCATCCGTGAAAGGGACGTGTCCTAACCCCTAGACGAACGGGCCTTTTTTGACAGGGGAAAATGGAGGAATTATTCCTCCAAAACCACCCTCCTGAAAAGAGCGGGGCAAAGGTAAACGCAGCAGGGTTACTTTTCCAAACAGCGTTGATAATTTTCCTGAAAAAAAATCGAGGATCAGCATCGCTCGATCAAAATGAATACTGGTCAAGCAAGCGTTCCACACGCTGCCGCACTTCAGGGTCAGCCACCAGTTCGGGGGCATGATGCGGCTTTTTCCGCGCATCCAGCACCAGCGGGCCGCGACAACCCCAATGCTTGAACTCCGAAAACGCGCGCACTCCGTAGGCATCGTGACTGGGATTGGCCCGTGTGAACACAACCCACAGGAAATTATTCAGGGTAGCGGCAGTGAAGCGACTGTCGTCTACCAACAGGATCAGCGGGATGTTTGCTAGGTCGTACGGTTCCAGCGCCCGGCAAAACTGCTCGGCCTGCTCGCGTGCGGGCGTTCCGGCCACGAATGCCGGCGCCGTCATGGCCAGGATACCAGGCAGGCAGAACTGCGGATCGGAGAACCCGGCAGGTATTGCAAAGTTGTCCGGAAGTTCGGTCGTCAGCGTGCGCCGTTTTTCGCCTCGGCAGGCAACCACGACCTTGGAGCCTTCGTTCCAGCCCGAGCCGGAGTAGTCCAGCGTGTCAATGGTCGTCCGGGTCTGGAAATGCAGGTCGCGGGACCAGTCCACGCGCTCCAGTACGTGTTGAAAAAATCGTGGAATGTCGTGGGTGTCGAGGTTCGGGTCGTCGTCGGAGGCGGCGATGAACAGAAATTTGGCCAACGAGGTCTGCCCCGAGCCGAGGATGCGGTTGGCGATGGTCAGGATTTCCTCTGGAACACGCTCGCGGAACGGCATGTAGCGCTCGTGCCCGATGGCCAACAGCAACGGATGCACGCCGGAGGCATCCACTGCGTGCAGTTCCTTCAGGCCGGGAAACTCCTGCGGCGTGAGCGGCGCCACCAGCTCGTGAATCAGCCAGCCGAAACTGCTGTCCTCCTGCGGCGGGCGACCCACAGCGGTGAAGTGCCAAAGCGGGTCTTTGCGGTGAAACACCTTGTGTACGCGCATGACCGGAAAATCGTGGGCCAACGAGTAGTACCCGAGGTGGTCGCCAAAAGGGCCTTCCGGTTTTTTTATGTTTTTCAGGATTTCGCCGGTGATAACGAAGTCGGCATCGCTGCTGAGCACGTACCCGTCGCGGCGGGCGTAGCGGAAGCGGCGGTTGGCGAGCATGCCCGCAAAGGTCAGTTCGCTCAGTCCCTCCGGCATGGGCATGATAGCCGCAAACGCATGGCTTGGCGGCCCACCCACGAAAATGCTGCACCGAAAAGGCTCGTCGAGTTGGTTGTACTTGGCGTGGTGTACCCCGATCCCTCGGTGAAGTTGGTAATGCAATCCGACCTCCTCGTTTGGCACGTAGTCGTTGCCCGAAAGTTGAATGCGGTACATGCCGAGGTTGGAGTGCATGATACCGGGCATTTCCGGGTCTTCGGTCAGTACCTGGGGCAGGGTGACAAATGCGCCACCATCCATGGGCCAACTTTTCACCTGTGGCAATTGGTCAATGGTCGTTGTGCCGTACGCGACCGGAACGGACAAAGGATTGTGCCAGGGAAGTGCCGCGATCGCCGTAAGTGGCGCAGACAGGTAGCGTCCCGGTTTTTTGAAAAAATTGGCTGGATCTTTTTTTAGTTCCACCACGCGTTTGACGCGCTCCAAGGTGTGCCGGAACAAAAACTCCGTCCGCTGAAACGTGCCGTACAAGTTGCTCACCGCCTGAAAAGGGCTGCCTTTCACGCGCTCGAAGAGGATGGCCGGCCCTTGCCGGTCATACACCTGGCGGTGTATTTCCGCCATTTCCAAGTTGGGGTCCACTTCTTCGCGGATCCGGAGGAGCATGCCGTTTTTTTCAAGATCGCGTACGGCTTCGCGCAGGTTAGAGTATGCCATAGGAATGCACAAGAACAGCACATTCCCGGCATTGTTGGTGCCAAAAGCCCAAATTATTCTTTTATATGGGCCAGTTTGACGTTGTGGTAGCGCGGCTGCTTGAGCGTATCGCGCATGCGTTTGACGGTTTCGCGCGGGCCCATGTCGAGGGCCATGTTGACCACCCAATCCGGCAAACTGCCACCGGGGTCGGAGTAGAGGTAATACTCCAGTTGCACGTTGCTTCCAGCGCCGGGCCTGACCGTCCAGCGGGTGTTTGCCTTGTGCATGCGCACGATGCCTTTGTGTTCAGGGACATGCCCGGACACGGCTTCGCTGGTGGAAGTTACCGTACGGTTTTCTGGGTCTTGAACCAATTTGGTGTGCAGCACGAGGTCGCGGTCGCTCATGGGCCAGGGAAAATCCACCCGGGCATAGTAGATCATTTCGGTTGGGGATATGCGCTTGATCGTGCGGGTTTCCGATATTTTGTAGCCCCACTTCGGGAAATACTGCACTTCATCGAGCAACTGAGCCACTCCAGACAAGGATGCTTCGAGCGTGGTAGCCAATTTTAGTTCGTGGATGTCGGAAGTCTTGCGGTAGTAAATCTTGATGCCCGATTTTTCCTTTTTCAACACCCAGCCGTCCCCTTCGGAGGCATGCTGGTTTTGGGCAAACAGCGTAGCGGCGACAAGGGAAAAAACGAGAACAAAGGCGCCAGAAAGCAGGTGTACGAGATTTGGCTTATGCATGGATAGATTTTCAATATAGACACCACCAAACGCCAGGAAGTGTCGCATGTTTTGGAAATAATGTTAACAGGAATCCAAGGTGACAAAAACCGCTCCAACGATAAATGCCCAGCATGGCTGAATTCCACGTGCAAAGGTGGTATTTTCCCAGGTTGACTACCTTCGTGCCGAATTGCTTTTTCAACATTTAACCTTTGCCGGATGGATATTCCTGTTGAGTTTCTGCGCGAATTATTTTGGTTTCTGTCCTTGCTGGTCGGCGGTTGGTTGGTGGGATGGGTAATCGAGCACTTGGTGCTTCGTCGGCTACCCAATGCGGCATTTTTCCTGAACACGCTCTCGGGACTAGGACGTTGGATGGGGCTTGTCGGAGGTTTGGGTGTCGCCTTGCGCTACAGTTTGTTGCTGCCGGAATGGCACACCGATATTGCGCTGGCATGGAAAATCTGCTCCATCCTGATCATCACGGTTTTTCTGGCACGCTTGGTGGGCCGTTACGTCATGGACCAAACAGCAAGCATTTCTATCGAGCTCCCAAGCACCTCCCTCGTGCAGCATGTGCTGAACAGCGTCGTGTACACCGTTGGTTTTCTGATCATCCTGCAAATGTTGGGTATTTCCGTGACGCCGGTGTTGACGGCCCTCGGTGTGGGCGGCTTAGCCGTAGCCCTCGCCTTGCAAGAAACACTGGGCAATCTCTTTGCTGGGATACAAATTATTGCGTCCCGAAAAATCCGGATCGGCGATTTCATCCGGCTCGAAAGCGGGCAGGAAGGCTATGTCACCGACATCACCTGGCGCCACACGACCATCGGTACCCTGCCCGACTCGACAATTATTGTCCCGAACGCCAAACTCGCTTCGTCCATTGTGACCAACACGCACCTGCCCACGCAGGAAATGACCGCACAACTTGACCTCGGCGTACACTACGACAGCGATCTGGAGCACGTCGAACGGGTCGCCTCTGAAACAGCCTTGGCCGTTTTGAACGCTTACCCAGTCAAGGTGGACAACCCCGATATCCGTATTTACTACCGCGCCTTCGCTGATTCGAGCATCAACTTTTCCATTCTGTTCCAGGTACCCGAGTTTTCCGATCAGGAGCCGCTGCTGCACGCCTTGGTGAAGGCATTGCACCGACGGTTCCGGGAAGAGGGTATCGAGCACACCTAACCTATCCGCACCTTGGACGTGGGCAGACTTGATCAGAAAAAAATAGACGACGGAGGGAAAAAACTGAATAGGCTCTAAACCGGAATTCTGCGTGTGTCCGCATCTATGGCGTCGAACTGCAACTTGGCAAGGCTGCTGTACACTCCGTTTTTCAGGGCGGAAAGTCCTTCGTGGGTGCCTTGTTCCACAATCTGCCCGCCTTCCAGCACATAGATGCAGTCCGCCTCGCGCACCGTGGCAAGCCGATGGGCGATGATGATGCTGGTACGGCCCTCCATGAGATTGTTCAGGGCGTCCTGCACCACTCGTTCGCTTTCGGCATCAAGCGAGGAGGTGGCTTCATCGAGCAGCAGAATGGCCGGATCGCGCAGGATGGCGCGGGCTATGGCGATGCGCTGCCTCTGGCCACCTGAAAGTTTTATGCCACGCTCGCCCACGACGGTCTCGAATCTGTCGGGAAAACGGTTGATAAAATCAAGCGCGTTGGCCTTTCGGGCCGCTTCGATGATTTCCGACTCCGTAGCGTCAGGCTTTCCGTACAGGATATTTTCCCGGATGGTACCGCCAAACAGGATGACCTCTTGCGGAACGATGGCAAAATTACGGCGATACGATTCCAGGTCGTACTCGTAAATGCTCGTCCCGTCAATGCTGATATCGCCGGCATCGAGGTGATGAAACTGGAGCAGGAGTTGCATGATCGTGGATTTCCCGGCGCCACTTTGGCCCACCAGCGCCACTTTTTTTCCCGAAGGGATGGTCAGGCTCACACCTTTGAGCACCTCCACGTCGGATCGGGTCGGGTAGGAAAAATGCACGTTTTCGAATCGGACGTTGCCGGTCAGGCGGCCGGCGGTATGGTTGGTTTGCGGGCGCTCTTCAAATTCGGTCGGGCTGCGCAGGATTTCGCGCACGCGCTCCGTAGCGCCGACGGCGCCGACCAGTTCGGTGTAGAAATTGCCCAAGCCCGCAATGGCCCCACCGATGATGGCCGTGTAGGTCACAAACGTGATCAGTTCGCCCGCCGTCATTTGGCCCGTCTGTACGAGGTGCATGCCGAAACCGATGACAAAAAACAGGGCGCCGAAGAGCATGGTGATGATGAACACGGCAAAAATGGCACGCCCACGGGCGTACCGCATGGACACCCCGACAACAGCGTCGTTGGCTCGACCGTAGCGCATGCGTTCGAAGGTTTCGTTCGTGAACGCTTTGACCGCATGGATGGTCTGGAGCGTTTCGTCCAGCACGGTGTTGGTTTCGCCTAAGATGTCTTGCCGTTTTCTGGAAAGTTTGCGCACCCAGCGGCCAAAAATCAAGGCGCCGATCACAATGACCGGAAAGGTTGCCAGCATGACACCGGCCAACTTTGGCGCCATCCAGGTGAGCAAGGCAATGCCGCCGATCAGGACGATGACCTGTCGGATGAACTCTGCCAGGATGAAATAAAGGGTGTTGTAAAGTTTTTCCACGTCGTTGGTCAGGCGGCTGACCAACTCCCCCACACGGCTTTTTTCAAAAAAAACAATGGGCTGGGCGATCAGGCGCTTGTACAGTGCTTTGCGCACGTCGGAGGTTCCTTTTTCGCTGACCGTGGCAAACATCATCACCCGGAGATACGAAATCACGCCCTGTACGGCCAGTATCGCCACCAGCCAGACACCCATGTTTTTCAGATCGAAATCCACGACAACCCCTTGGGCCACATCGAGCATTTTACCGATCAGGTAGGGAAAAACCATAAAGATGCTGCTGGACAAAAACAGCAGCACGAGTCCGAAAACAAATTGAAATCGGTACGGGCGGACGAATTCGAAAATCTTGAGGGCTTCGCGAAGGGATTCCCGCGAGAGGCGCGGTTTGGTTTCTTCCTTGTTCATGGCGGCAAAGTTCGGACTACGAACCCAGAAATCAGGTAAATGTTTAGCCTGTGTTTTGAAAGATAACTGTTTACTTTGCCGCTCAGTCTTTTAAGTAACACATTTTGAAAATCCGATGGGTATGAGTTCTCGAGTTTTGGTGCTGGTGGTATTCGCGCTGTGGAGCGCCGTTTGCTGGTACTGGTATGTGTGCGGCATCAAGCAGCGGTGTGCTGAACAACCCGCTGCAGCACAGCAGGCCGTGCCGTTCGAGCCTGCAACGGTTTTGGATCAGGAAATCGGTGCAGGCGATACCGAAACGACCACCGCGTTCACGCCGAGCGAGGAACCGGCACCGGCCACCGCGCGGCCTTCCACTACCGAACCTGACCTGACCAAAGCGTATGTGGAAGAGCTCACAGACCACGTCCTGATTCATTTTCCCTACAATTCCACCCGGAAGGAGGACAACGTGGCTATTGACGACTACCTGTCCCGGCTGGCCACGCAACTCCGCGGCTCGGGATCTGCCGTCACCCTCACCGGCCATACCGACAATGTTGGCGACAGTAAGACAAACGTGGCATTTGCTATGCGGCGTGCAAAAAACATCCGCGACATATTGATCGCGAAGGGTGTTTCGAAAAAACAGATCGTGTGCAAATCCGAGGGCGAGAAAAAACCATTGGATTCCAACGATAACCCGCGCGGACGCTATCGAAACCGCCGGGTAGAAGTTCGAATTGACCAATAACCCGATTTATTCATCTATCACAACTCCAGGTTGATGTTCCAGCAAGACGTATTCCAAGGCCCGGGAACCGGCACCTTTACCTCCCACACCTTCGAAATTCTTTTTATGCTCCTTGTCGCCGGCTTGATCGGGCTTTGGCTCGGCTGGGTATTGTGGAGCCGGTACCGGCAGGAAGCCGAAAAACTGCGACTTGAAAACACGAGCCTGACCCAAGCCAACGCTGCCCTGCGCCAGGAATCCGACGATATGAAGGCAAAACTGACGGATGCCGAAACAGAGCGCAGCACCCTGGAAAACCGGATAAAAACGATGACCTGGGAAGCCGATACCCAGCGTAGCCAGTTTACCATTTTGCAGAGCGACATGGAGAAAATCCTGGCGCGCAACAGACAGCTCGAAACGGAACTCGGCCTGAGCCTTGAACCCGAAACAGCATTGGCGGAAACTATTCCGCTTGAGGTTGATGCCGCTTTTCTGCCGTTAGATGGCCCTGACGCCGCTGATACTGCACGCGCTGATCAACCCGAAAAAGAAACTGTCGAACCGAAGGTTGAGGGAGAAGTAGAATCCCATGTTGCACCCGAACCGGCACCCCCTGCCGAACCAGAATCGGATGGAGTGGTTTTCGTGACGCCGGTTTCACGAGAGAGCATGATCCCGATCTCCGAACTTGGAGATGCGCCTGTGGCCCAAGCGCCTTTGCCAGAAAAGAAAAAGAAAGCAACGGAAGAAGCGGCCCCCATCGTGGCTACAGTTTTGGGGGGGCCACGCGATGACTTGAAAATCGTGGAAGGTATTGGCCCCAAGATTGAGCAAATCCTGTTCAGCGCCGGGATCACCACCTACGGGCAACTGGCGGCAACATCTGTACAACAACTCAAGGATATTCTCGCCGAGGCCGGCTCCCGGTATGTCATGCACGATCCAGGAACCTGGTCGGCTCAAGCACTGCTGGCAGCCAATGGCGAATGGGAAAACTTGAAGGCGTACCAAGATTTTCTGAACGCAGGCAAACGTCCGGATAAAAATTAGGTTGAAAGGTTTCGGGTTAGGGGTTTCGGGTTGGAAGGTTTCTGGTTAAGCAACCCTCCAACCCGAAACCCCTAACCCGAAACCATCAAGTTGCAGCCACGGAGTTCGGCGGCATCCAGGCGGCCGAGCACGTCGAAGGAACCGTCGGGGTACACCTTGCCGATGTCCTCGGTAGCGATAAAACTGCAAGTGTCCACATTGGCGAGGTCAACAAACGACAAAACCCCGGTACGACCGGGAGAGCTGGAGCAGAATGGGTCGTACAACTCAAACGCGAATGCCCGCAAGGTGTCGGCTGGCACGAACTTCGGGGCGCCGCTTTGGCCCGAGGGCAAGCCGTACGCCTGGGAATATAGCTCGGTCATACCGTACTCCGAATGAATGCCGGATACACCAAACGCCGTGCAAAGCGCATCGTGCATCTCTTGTCGGGTCATTTCCTGCCGTCGGCCTTTCATACCTCCCGTCTCCATGATTGTCACGCCCGACAAATCCATCGGGTACCTTTCGGCAAAATCCAGCAAGGCATAGCTGACTCCGAGAAGCAAGGTTTTTGCACCGGCGGTCTGGCACTCTTCGAGCGTAAGGCGTAATTTGTCATGGTCGTACAGAAAAAAACCGCTTTGCGGGTATTTGGAAAGGTGGATGAAATGATCGGCCATGGCCACAAGCGATGAGCCGGTGCGCTCCAGATAGGAGGGCAAAAGGGCCAACACGCACCAATCGGATGGGTCGCCATAGTGTTTTGCGAACCCCCTGCGGGCATTCTCCAGGTAAAGGTTCAAATGACGCACCAGATGTCGGGAGGGCGTTTGTCCGGTCGTGCCGCTGCTCGTAAAAATCGTTTCGGGCTTCCAGTTTCCCGCCCGGATCAACTGGTTTTTGAAAAGTTCGACGGGCAGGAAAGGGATATCCGCAACAGAGGCGATCCGATCTGGCGAGCGTCCAAGAAGGCTCAGGTACCGCGCATACAATGCATTGTTTTTTGCCTGGTAGCGAAAAACCTGCATGGTCAAAGCGGCGAAATCATCCGGGCCGGCATCTGCCAGTTTTGACAATATTTCTTTCCTGTTGGGTGTTTGCATTGCTCAAAAAGCCGCAATTTTCGGCATAAAATACATTGCCATGAAAAAAACCGCTCTTTTTACTGGGCTACTTGCCCTGACAGCCACTACAGTCGCACTTCAGTTTTGCGTAAAAGCGCCCAATTACCCAAAAGAGCCCGTCATCGAGTTCTTGAGTTTGTCCAAAAACATCATGCGACAACCGATATTGGGGGCCGACACCTTGCTCGTATCCATCTCCTTCACCGATGGCGACGGGGATCTTGGCACCGAGATAATATCCGACACAAGTATTATCATCACAGATGGGCGCGACTCAAAGCTCGTGCAATCGCGTGGCATTCCCCTGATCGAGCAACAAGGTGCCGGAAATGGCATCTCAGGAGAAATCTATTTTGATCTCACGTCCACATGCTGCATCTACGTTGAACCTGTATCGGGCCAAAAGCGCTCCTGTGAAAACGTGCCAATATCCGCCGACAGCGTTTTCTATAAGATTCGCATAAAAGACCGGGCCGGAAACCTCAGCAATGAAATCACTACGCCATGGATTACGCTGATTTGCAAATAGCAGGCGACTGCATACTCAGGGGCGCAGTTCGAAAAAACTGAAGTACGTCGAGCCGTAATTCCGAACGTCCACAAGGTTCGGATGCGCCAGAAAATCGTGGTGCGGGTTGTGTTCCAGAACAAACAAGCCTTCGGGATTCAGAAGTTTTTTTTCAAAGATCCGGTCTGGGATCGTGTCAAGGGTCGGCAGGGCATACGGCGGCCCAGCGAAGATGTAGTCGTATTGTTCCGAAGTGTACTCGATGAACCGGAAAACGTCCATCTGGTAAATCTTAAGTTGTGGCTCGATCTTCAGTTGTGCGGCAACCTTGCGGACAAACTGCACGCAACCGGGGAACTTGTCCACATAAGTGGCATCGGCGCAGCCCCGGGAAATGAACTCGTAGCAATGGCTCCCGCTGCCGCCGAACAAATCGAGCATCTTGGTCTGCTCAAAATCGAGGCGATTGTTCAGAATGTTGAACAGGGCTTCTTTGGCAAAATCCGTGGTTGGCCGTGTCGGCCACTTGTCTGCAGGCGGTTCGAAACGCCGCGCCTTGAATTTACCTCCAATGATGCGCATGAGCGTTCAGTTTTTTTTCAGGCACAGCAAATCCACCAGACAGTGCCCCGGGAGCGAGTCGGTTTTTGTCGGCAGTTTGAAATGATCTGGAGGTGCAGCAAATCGCAGTTCCTGTACGAAGCGGTATAGCGTTCGATACAATTCGGAGTCCTGCAAGATATTCCCCGCCACGGACAGGGGCAGGTCCGAAGGGCGGATGCGAAACTGATCGTATGCCAGGAGGACAAAGTAGAGCAGATCGGAGGCGGACGCAAAGGGAAAGGTGTTGTAAAACAGCAGGTTTTGGCGTTCCAATACGATGATCTGCGCAGTTTGGTGCCTCAGGTTCAGGAATATGGTGTGCTCCTCTGCACCCGCTATATCTCGAACATAACGCAAGAGCGGTACGGCCAGGTGTCGGGCGCGGGTTTGTGGAAAAATGTCTGCATACAGACTGGCATGCGCTTTTTCCGTGGCTTGAACAAGGTAGGCATCGAACTCGGGCAACTCCTCGTACGCGTACACATAATCACCAGGTTCGAGCAGTAGGTTGAAATATCCTGAAAGTTCACCGTGTTGAAACAGGCGTCGAGGAATTAGTGTGGCTTTGGGGTGAAACAAAAAGCCGTGTACCTGACCGTAAGGCAGGCCCCAAAGATCGGCATCCCTCAGGATGCGCCGCACGTCTTGGTGGATCAGGGCAAAAGACTTTCCGGCACCCGCGTATTGCCAGGTTTCCACAGCAAGTATTTCCTCAGTGGCGTTCATGGCCAGCATGGACAAGCTCTCGGCGCCCAAAACAGCGTACAAGTGAGCCTCCGAAGCAGACTCCGTGTTCAGTATGCCGCCATTTCGGTCGAGAAAATGTCTGTCCATGTCCGTACGAGGGTGTTCGCTGATTTCCCCGTAAAGATGCAACATCAATTTTTAGCGGAGGTAGTTGAATCACCAATTTTGCACGAACCGTTGTAGCGGGCGCCTTCGTCCACCACCATGATCTTGGCTGTGATATTGCCTTCGATGGCGGCAGATTCCAGTAGATGCAGGACTTCCTGAACAAACAAATCGCCATTGATTTTGCCCTTGATGGCGGCATCGCGGGCATGGATATTGCCCTTGACATGGCTCCCCTCCCCCATCACGAAGCGTTTGTCCACATGCACTTCCCCATGAATGGCGCCGTCAAGGCGCACATTGTCCGAGCAGGCAAATTTTCCCTCGATCACGGTTCCTTTGGCAATCACGGTAGTTTGAGCGCCGTCTTTGTCTGGGCCGTTGGCCAACGCGGATGCGGGGCTAGTGTTTTTTTTGTCTTTTGAAACAGAGGAGAACATACAATGTGATGAATGATGAACGAAAAGGATTAGTGCAAAGACGAACTAACAAGGAAGAATCGTGCCAAAACCGGATTAACCGTAGCCCTTTGCATCCCTGCAAAAGTCCTACTTTTGCGGCGAAAAAAACGCACCCATTATCGAGCATTCCTCTTCCATTGTCATCCTCGCAATCGAGTCCTCCTGCGACGACACGTCCGCCGCAGTTGTTCGGGACGGACATGTACTATCAAACTGTGTGGCCAACCAGGAAGCGCACCGGTTGTACGGCGGTGTCGTGCCCGAAGTGGCTTCGAGAGCGCATATAGCGAATATTGTCCCCGTGGTTGACCTGGCACTGAGCGAGGCCGGAGTGCACAAAAACGATATTTCGGCGGTTGCCTTCACGCGGGGGCCAGGACTCTTGGGATCGCTTGTTGTCGGCACTTCGTTTGCCAAGGCGTTCGCCCTGAGCCACAACCTCCCCTTGATTGAAGTCAATCACATGCAGGCGCATGTTCTGGCGCATTTTGCCACAAGCTCCGCGCCCACGTTCCCATTCCTGTGCCTGACCGTTAGTGGCGGACACACACAAATCGTTCGGGTTGACGATTATTTGGAGATGGAAGTCATTGGCGAAACCCTCGACGACGCTGCCGGCGAAGCGTTCGACAAGGCGGGCAAAATGCTTGGCCTTGGCTATCCGGCAGGCCCGGAGATTGATCGCCTGGCGCGCGCCGGTTCTCCGTTGTTTGAGTTTCCCGAGCCTGTAGTGCCAGGGTTGAACTACAGTTTCAGCGGGCTTAAAACCGCCATTTTGTACTTCTTGAGGGATCAAACGAAAGTAAATCCGGCATTTATCGAAGAAAACCTCGCCGACATTTGTGCATCCGTTCAGCAGAGTATCGTCACTATTTTGCTCAAAAAATTGCGCAAGGCGGCTAAGCAGGCTGGCATCAATCAGATTGCGCTTGCCGGTGGCGTCAGCGCCAACTCCGGGCTGCGCTCGGCGCTCGAGTCAATGGGCAAAAAAGAAGGATGGCAAACGTATGTCCCGGCATTCGAATACTGCACCGACAACGCAGCAATGATCGGCATCGCAGGTTACTATAAATATTTACGAAGCGACTTTTGCGGGCATGATGCTGCTCCTTACGCTCGCGGCTTCAGAGGCGCATAAAAACGGCTTCCGGCATGGCATTTCTGCTTTTCTACATCACGCACCCCGACGAGGAAACCGCCCGACGAATTGCCGGGCAGGTCGTCAAAGATCGGCTTGCGGCTTGTGCCAACATCTTCCCCATTCGCAGCGCGTATTGGTGGGATGGCGCCGTGCAACACGAAGACGAGTGGGTAACGGTGATCAAAACGCGGCTCGATCTGGAGGCCGACCTGGAGGCTTCGATCCGGGCCTTGCACCCATACGAGGTTCCGTGCATCCTTCGGTATGAAGTGCGTGCCAACGCAGACTACGAAAACTGGATTTTGTCGGCAACTCAGTCCCTGCCCTGACCTACTGCCCTTGCAACGACTGCAACCGTTGCTGCATTTCGGCTGCTTTTTGTTGGTCACCCATGGCAACGTATATTTCCGATAACCCTTGCAACGCATTGGGGTCTTGTGAAAAATTGTCCAAAGCCAGTTTCAGGAACTCAACGCCACCGTTCAAATCGCCTTTTTGCTTGTAATAAAAATCGTAGCCGATTCGGTGACAAAAGCGGTTGTACAGGTTGGGATCGGTGCCTTTCATGGCTTTCAATACCGCCAGCAGTTGTACCAACATGTCTCCGTTGTACGGTTGCTTCAAGATCAAATCCTCCAAATCGGCCAGCACAGCAGCCGGTTGAGGGCGCTCCCGATAGGTAGCCGCAGCCACCGACACTTTCATCGTTCCTGCCAAACGATAGCCCGGATTGATTTCCAGGGAACGATTGAGGTAGCTGCTGATTTCTTCCAACAGCGCTGCGCGAGCGGCATTTGTCCCCGACAGTTGCTTCTCGTAGCGCTCCTTGAACAGCATGGCTGCGTAGTAGTAGTTGGCCCGATAACTGTCCTTGGAGACGCGTACTGCTTTTTCCACCAATCTCGAGCCGTCGCCGCCCCAGTCGGGCACCCGCACAAACACCCGCCATGCAAATACAAGCGCTACTATGCCGGCCAATCCGGCAGCAAGGGTATGCCCGTTTTTTCCAAACCATGATGGCAACACCCGCGTGAACAACCAGGCCATCAGCAAACTAAACCCAACGGATGGCATGTAGAGGTACCGTTCGTTCATGAACGTGCTCGTGCTAACGAATATGTTCGTGACGACACTAAGTGTCAGCAGATAAAAAATAATTCCGTAGGCCGCGATTCGTGTGCTCGTTTTGTTCCCGGCGGTAGCCCGGTTGAATACAACTTGCCAAGCGGCCCAAGCACCTGCAAGCAGGTAGAGTCCGAGCGATGCCAAGGGGCGCCAATCGGTCCAGTTGACCTTTGGAACATGGTACGGGTAATAGTCAATGGTAAGCGGGTGCGGGAAAACGAGTAGTTTCAGGTACCAGCCAAGCGAGAGGAAAATGGTGGCGAATTTTTCCCCGATGTTCATGCCCATGAACGGGTTGAGCACCAGTTCATCCACCGGGTTTTCTGGCCTGACCATGTAGCCCAGTGCCTTGAACCGAACAAACACATACAATGCTGTGGCTCCAAGCATTACCAAACCAACTTTGAGGTTCCGGCCCACGGATATTTTCGTGAACATCCATAACGTTAGCGGAATGACCGCAACGAACGTAGCCACATTTTCCTTGGCCAAAAGGCCGAGAAAAATCCCGGCGCCCACACGCCCCAACCAGCGAGTTTCCCCGGCGTCGGCGTAGCGCATGGAAGCATACAGCGCGGCGAGCGCGCCCAAGAGCGCCAAAATCTCGTCGCGCCCCTTGATATTGGCTACTACTTCCGTGTGCAACGGGTGCAGCAAAAAAAATACCGATGCCCAGAACGGCATGCTCAGATACCAGGCCGCACCACCCTGTCTTCCACTGCCTGTCGGAAATAGCGCCACCATGATTCGATACAGCAAAACCCCCGTAAAACCGTACAGCAATACATTGACTGCGTGTGCGATGCCGGGTTGGTTTTTCCCAAACAAACCGATTTCGATGGCGAACGAAGCCAAGGGTAGCGGCCGGTAGCGGCCGCCCTCGTAGAGCATTTTGGCATCCTTGTAATACCCCATGAGGCTATCGCCGGAAAAGATTTCCCGCAGCCCGGCAAACCCTTTCTGCACATATTCGTTGTCCCAAATAACCACTTGATCGTCCTGTAGATACCCGAAACCGACAGAAATGCCATAAAGAACCATGGAAAGGCCCATCAGAATCAGGACCTGTATCCGGTTCTCCTTGAAAAATCCGGCCCTGAAAATTTTGATGTCATCGTGCTGGACCTCATGAACGGAAGCGGCTGAGGCCCGGCCCTTCGCAGGGGCTTTAACGTTTTTTTTTGCAGCCATGCGGATATGGTTAGCGGCGAGTTAAAAATTAGGACAGTTGACAAAACTATCGCTGATCGCAATAACTTCGGCACAATCTTCGATTGGTTTCTGGTTTAAAAAAAGCAAAAGTAGATGAAAAAACAGGTATTCAATTTCTTCCTAGCGAGTGCCGGCATTTGCATCTTGGCGGCATTCACGAACAGCCCCAAAACATCCGCTCCCAGGGTTCCTGCCTTGAAATGGTACACTTGGGAAGAGGCCGCAGCGCTGAACAAAACAAAGCCGCGGAAGATTTTTGTGGACGTGTACACCGACTGGTGCGGATGGTGCAAACGCATGGACAAGTCCACGTTTGTGGACGAAAAAGTGGCGGCCTACCTCGCTGCCAATTATTATCCGGTAAAACTAAATGCCGAACAACGGGAAGACATCCTGTTCAACGGCGAAACGTTCAAGTTCGTGGAAACAGGCAACGGCAAAGGGGTCAACACCCTCGCGTATGCATTGCTCGACGGCAAAATGGGTTATCCATCCATGGTTTACCTGAATGAAAAGTACGAGCGTATCATGATTTCCCCCGGGTACAAGGAGGCGCCTGACATGCTCAAGGAGCTGAAATTTGCCGCCGAGGAGAAATACAAAACCACCGATTGGGAGGTTTACAGAAACCAATAGCCGCCGCTTGCTGGCACAGGCAAAGCGGAACTATTTCTTCCACGGAAGTTCCAAAACACGCTGTGCCGCCAGTTCTCCCAAAAGCACGCCCGCATCACAATCCATCCGGAAATGTACCCCCAAAGGAATTCGCGAGTAGGCATCTTCGTACGCCAGGTCCTTGAACGAGGCGAGCGTCCGCGGCTTGCCGTTGAACTCGGTGCGGTACAGGTGGCATTGGTCGGTGAACGTGTAGGTGCCGGGTCGCTTGGAGTTGAACTCGAAAAATGATGACAGAATTTTGCCACCCGCGCCCCCAAATCCAGAATGCCCGGAAGGATATGCAGGGAAAGACGGCGTGACACCCTCGAAACCATCAATTGGATTGTTCAAAATGGTGGACCAGTTGGCCGCCTCCGGGTAGTATCGAGACACTACCCGACGGATGTACGACACGGGGCGTTCTAGGTTGTAGACATATTTGGACTGCCAGATTGCCACGCTGATGTCATTCAGGGACATGCCCAATTTGGCGTACAGTTCGACCGTTTCTTCCAGATTTAAATTCTCCGCTTTCACAACCTGGTCAGCCACGGCAATCAGCCTGGACGGGGGCGAGAACGTCAAACCTAGGATATCGTCGCTCCAAAACTCGGCCAGCCAGCGCATTTCGTACGCTTCCGTGCCGTTTTCTTTAATATTCTTGACCATGCTGTACACCTCGAAGGCTTGCGAAAAGAATAAGGATTCGGGGTGTTCACTATACGGTATGGGCGGGCGGGCCAATTGCTCTTCTTCCCGGAGGGCAAACGTGCGTACTTGTCCCCAAAATGGAAACAACGCCTGCGCAAAATCCGGAATTGTTGGTTCCCAATATCCGGGGCCGGTCGGAGCATTGTATGGAGGTCTTGGGGTCAGGAATGCATTGTGCGCTGCCTCGTCGGTACGCTCCCAATCGTAAAAAATTCGGGCCACTTCTTGACCGCGTTGCACGGAGCGCTCCAGCACCTCGGACGATGTTTCGGCGGCATACTTGTTGTAAAGCTCCTGATGTGTCTTTTCGATCAAACCAAATTCGGTGGGATAGGAGTTTTCCATGTGGAAAAAGAACCGTTTCATCAGAAAGGCATACACCTCATTGATGACGGTCGGCCAATGATACTCCAAGGATTCGTCGTACTTGGGCACAGACAAGCCGTTGTATAGGTTGGCAAGGCTGTTGTGCTCCGGCATGCCAGGCACAACCGACTCGTAGGCTGCGAAGCCGAGGTAGCCCAGCGCATGCGGAACCGGGCCAGGACGGTATCCAACCGCATATCGGTCAAGTTGGAGAAAAACATCGTTCCACCGCATGGTCACCTCGTTGCTATGGGCGCGAACAAGTGTTCGGGACTGATCCACTTCAAATTCCCGGCAGGATTGCAGCAACAATGTGCCCACGCCGGCAAACAAGCAAAAATACTTGAGCAGGTTTAGAGATTTCATACGCTATAAATTCATGAAATATTAACGGAAAAATGACTTGTTTGTCGCGGCTCAAATCTTCACTAAGGCAGATCAAACCGGACAGGATTATGCTCCTGACTGCCAAAAAAACGTTATGCCGGCAATCGCATGAGTGTTTTATGGCCCGGCAAAGGTAGAAAAACAAACCGAATGACTTTTCTGATTGTTTGGGCCGTTGATATGCTTTTGCTGAACTTTGCGACTTTCCTTGCACACGTCCTCACCCACATTTCAACTTACTTTTTTCCTTGAACAAAGAAGCCTATATCATTGACGGCATCCGAACCCCAATCGGTAGTTTTGGCGGCAATTTGGCGCCGATTCGGACCGACGACCTCGCTGCACACGTCCTACAAAAACTGCTAGCACGGCACCCCAATCTGGATGCGTCAACTATTGCTGATGTGTACTTGGGGTGTGCCAACCAGGCCGGGGAAGACAATCGCAATGTAGCCCGGATGGCCTTGTTGTTGGCCGGAATCCCCTTTTCAGTTCCGGGCGAGACGATCAATCGTCTTTGCGCAAGCGGAATGGCCGCAACGGTGCATGCTTATCGAGCCATACGGAATGGCGATGGCGATTTATTTATCGCAGGCGGCGTGGAAAACATGACCCGAGCACCGTATGTGCTGAGCAAGAGCGCAAAGGCGTTCGGTACTGATGCCAAACTGTATGACTCAAGCTTTGGCTGGCGTTTTGTTAATCCAAAGATGGATGCAATGTATGGCACTGAAGCCATGGGTGAAACGGCCGAAAACCTGGCAGAAATGTACCAAATCAGTCGAGAAGATCAAGACCGATTTGCCTTGTGGAGCCAACAAAAAGCAGTTTCGGCCCGGGATGCCGGAAGGCTTGCCGAGGAAATTGCCCCTGTTGAAGTTCTCGCCAAGAAAGGCGAGCCGCAACTTGTCGCTCAAGACGAGTTTATCAAGCCGGGTACCACGTTGGAGGTGCTGGCGCAATTGCGCCCTGCGTTTCGCAAAGGAGGTACTGTAACAGCGGGCAATGCATCGGGCTTGAATGACGGGGCTGCTGCATTGCTCATTGCCTCGGAAACAGGTGTTCGGCACCAAGACCTCCAACCAATTGCGCGTATTGTCGCATCGGCAGTTGCGGGCGTTGAGCCACGTATCATGGGCATAGGGCCAGTTCCGGCAACGCGCAAAGCTTTGGAAAAGGCAGGACTTAGCCTCGACGACATGTCGGTTGTGGAAATCAACGAGGCATTTGCCGCCCAAGTGCTTGCTTGTACGCGCCAACTCGGCATGTCGGACAACGACGAACGTTTGAACCCAAATGGCGGCTCCATTGCGCTAGGGCATCCTTTGGGGATGTCTGGTGCACGTATTTTGTTGGCGGCAGCCCGGGAGTTACAGCGTGGGAAAGGGCGTTATGCACTTTGCACCATGTGCATTGGAGTAGGGCAAGGCTATGCTGTCGTGCTGGAAAGTACGAAATGAGTTGCAAAGGCAAGGCCCCAAAGGATCATCCTTCGATGGAATCAACTGGTAGTGTATCGGGGGGGGGACTCTGCATATTTTCGGTTTCGGGCAAAGATTCCCCGGAATCAGTCTTGGTCAGATACAGTTCAAACTGCATGCCGCGCAGTTCAAATCCCAAAACCATTGAACTGTCGCTCAAGGAGCGAATGGAGTATTCAAGAGGAGAGACACTTTTTTGGTATATCGTGGATTTGCTCAGTTCATATTCTACGGGCACCTCAGGGCCAACAGGAAGATTTGTGATCATTTTTCCATCAGCGCCAAACCTGAAATATGTGCCCGAAAGAGTCCCCGTCTCCTGTCCGTTCCTTAATCCTCGCACAATCTCCCAACGGCCTTCAACGGATTGGCTGTTGGTTTTATGATCATCTATGCATGATGAAAAAAAGAGCAACCATAAGAATACCAGGGAGCTGAATCGGCGGTTCATTTCAAAGAAGTTTTTCAAACCGAAAAGTTATTTGATCTCCACGTACCCAAAGCCCAAGTAGGGATATTCACCATATCCAGCACAATAACAGAACTCCATGACTGGCACGGGCATACTGACTTCAAACTCAAAAACAAAACCGCGCAACTGGGTTATCCCTTCCGGATTTGGTTTCAAGTGAATTAGGCGGGATTTGGCCTGACCAAGAAGTCTGTAGCTCATTGGAAATGACGGATCAAGCATCTTGAGTGCTGCTAAGGACTTGTACTGCATTGCCGCCTTGAAGCGGCGCACGGCATGGTTGAAAAAACTTATGTCGTATGCCTCGTTGTCCGGCAACAAGTACGCGTTTGCGGATTTCCCTTCTTCTACAGTTGTAACCGAGATTGGCGATATGGCTTTGAACTGCATCGTCTCCTTAAACTGTACCTTGGGCATAATCTGCCAATGCTTGACCTCAAAATGGGAAGGATGTCCGTCAAGGGTACCCAATGATAATGGGTATTGCCTGAAAAGATGCACGATTTGTTGTTCGAAGGCGCTGTCCAAATAAAGCGATACGCTGATCTTGACCTGGTTTCCGAGTAGCCGGAACTCCTGCTTCACTTGGTCCATTTCGTATGGATAGATTGCCAGTGGACTAAAGGTGAACAGCTTGAAGTTGTGCGAGGTAGTGTCAAAACCTAATTGCTGTATGTGCGCGGACAGATCTGCACCGGCATTGGAGAGCACCGAAAAAATCCAGTTGGAAATTTCGGATTGGTAGTTGATTGGAATGATAACGCCTTTTTGGCAGGAAAGGCTGAACTGGATGCGCATAAGTAAGTATTGTGATTAAAGAAAAGATTAAGCCCTGCTTCACAGTATTTCCAAGGTGACAAACGCCTCTCGTTGTCTTTTCGCCGCGAAAAGTACGGATAAATCGGTATTGCCAAACAAAAATGTTAAAAACAGCCGATGGCCCTGCCATACCAGAGCGGTGTACGGAAGGGCCAAGCAGAAAAAACAACAAAAAAACCTCCCGGAGAAGCCGTGCTGGGATGGGCGGCCGAACTAGGAATACGCCTCACTTGACGTCTCAACTGGTGTTCGGCGGAGGCCAACGCGCAAATTGGCCCTGCTACATACCAACGCTGGTCTTCCATCCGGGAGGATCGAAAAAACTAAGCGTGTTAAGAGTTCAGTCACCCATAAGATTATACGGCTGAACTTGAAAGGATTAAAAATCACCGACCAAGGGCGGAGGCGGTTGTGCTGATATGTTTGTTTGATCTCGTCAAGGGGCAAAATCAAGGTATGTTGACATCCACAATGATGAAATCCCACGTTTGTCCGGTTAACTGGCCATTTTTGCACGCACACCAAGTAGGAGGTACTTTTACCCGGAACGTATCATTTTGGACAAACCCCGATGCCAAGACATCTTCACCCAATACACAGGTGTTATTGAAGACCACTTCGTTGACAACACCCTCGTTCACGACGACGTATAGTGTGTCACCATTCATAAATGCGTTTCCAATCTCAACCCCTTCCCTGCTCGCTGGAAGGGAAACATCCGAAAAGACAACCTCGGATGTTCTTGGGTCTGCCGATGTCCGCATTTCTACCGAATCAAGGATAATGTCTTCATCTTTGGCGCAGGATTGAAGCAACATGACTGCCACAGCCACCAATAATACCGTACCGATTTTCATAACGTCCAAGTTCATTGTTTAAAACCTGGAACAAAAGTCCGACGATGCTAGCCCTCAAAAAAGGACACAACTGCACGTTTCAATCCATGCAGATTGAGCGTTACAACACCAAAACAACCTACCTTTGCTGGGGCATGGCGGTTTGCCGTGAATCCTTAAGAAAGAATTTTAGGAATGAAGTATGTGGCGGCTGTTAAATCACTCCATGTTTAAAAATTGATTTTTTATTTCACTTCCTTTTTCTCCACAAAGGTCAGGCCTCCGATCCTTCTAAAAAAGGACACTTTTGCATCTTTCAATCCATGCAGATTTTGGATCATCCATGCGATCTGCCTGTTCATCTTCTACCTTCCTTCTCGACATGGAATTTGATGTACTCAAGGATTTAGTGGTTACGATCACCCGAAACAAGATCAAACAAATCGAAGTGATGGGAAATCCTGGCCAGGAGAACAGCCGCGTCTTCGATCTGTACGACGGCATTTCCAAAGGGCTGTTCCAGTCGGACGACGATGCCGCCCGGCACTTCATGGGCACCAATACCAAAGACCCAAACTACCGGAAACTTCGCAACAAACTCATCCGACAACTAATCAACACCTCCTTTTTTGTGGATGCGCAGCAGTCCATGTACAACGAGCGCGGCAAAGCGCTGTTCAATTGTTATCGCGATTATGCCGCAGCCTACATCCTGTGGAGCAAGGATGCCACCAAAGCCAGCCACTACCTGCTGCAGCAAGTGTTGGAACAAACAATCAAGTTTGAGTTTACCGCCCTTACCGCCGATATCTGCCGGCACCTGCGGCAACAGGCAGCACTAAGCCCGGGCGATTTCGCCAGCCATGAGAAATACAGTAAGCTGCACCGCTTGTACGAAGAAAAGCGGTATTGGGAAAACAAAGCGTACGACTACTCCGAAAACCTGATCCACCACTATATCACCCGAAGATCGCCTAGCAAGGATGTGCATGTGCTTGCCACTCAATACTTCGACGAACTATACCCACTCATCAATACAGTTGACACAATCCAATTTCAGGTGCAAACCTATCAAATCGGGGTTATCAAGCACCTGTCGGAAAACAATTGCAAAGCCGCAATCGAGCTATGCGATACGGCACTTTCAGAACTAAAAGACAGCCTAAACACAAACCGAGGCTCGCTCACCACCTTTGCTTTTCAGAAATTGGCTTGCCTGACCCAACTCCGCATTTTTGATGAAGGCGGAAAAACGGCGGAATATTGCATGAGCCTCGTGGACGAAGGCTCCTACAATTGGTTCAGGCTCATGGAAACCCGATTTTACTATTTCACCTACTTGCGGCAATACCAAGAAGCCCTTCGACTCTTTGAACAAGCGACCACGCATGAACGGTATGGCCAACTCAGTGGAAGCAACCGGGATATATGGGTCATGCTGGGGGGGTACTTGCATTTGCTTGCAGTTTTGGGCAAACTGAACCCCGATGACGTGAGGAACATTGCGGGTTACTTCAGTCCGTCCACGTCACGTTACCTCAACGACTTCGAGGTAATGGACAAAGAAAAAGAGGGCATGAACATCCCGCTGGTATTGCTGCCCATTCTTTATAGCATTGCGAAGGGCCATTTCGAAGAAGAGGCCTTCAGGCGCAGTATTGACGCATTGGACAAATACCGGAAACGGCATCTCGAAAACGAAACGAATCGGCGTAGCGCGATTTTTTTGAAACTCTTGATGGCGCTCGCTAGAAAAGAGTTCGACAGCAACCGAGCCGAACTAAAAATCCACAAAGAATGGCAGGCACTAAAACAAGAGCCTCCCCAAATGACCGGACAGTCCTTCGCTGTAGAAGTGATTCCGTATGAAGACCTGCTTGAAATGCTCCTTCGGGCTAATGGCGAAACACCCCCAACTGTCTGAAACAGACAGATAGGGGTGCTTCATACCACCATTTGTTTAGGTGTCAACTGTCAAAAAAAGAGTCGTATTGGTTTCCGCCCCGGGTTTCTTTGCTGGGCATTTTCAGAGGTGTGTTCAGGTCCAAGACCTCCTTGGGGTTCTCGGCCTTGGCAATGATGGAGGATTTCTCTTTGCCAAGTAAAAACGAAACCCCCTCCTTTTCCCACTTTTCCAACATCTGGACCCCTTCTTCCTCGAACACCCCGTTTTGCAGGTCTATCGAGTCCATGAAGCCCTTCGACATGTCCATGAAGCGCTCCATTTCGCCCACTTTTTGGCCTACATCATCGGCCATGGCCTCCAACGCCATGTCGTACATATATTTTTTGTCACTGTTGCCGCTCAAAATGGACATAGCCGAGCGAATGGCCGAATGGCTCGCCTTGATGGCTTTGTACTCCTGCTCTTTTACGACGACCTGATCCTGCAAGTCTTCCAGCATGATCTCCGATGTTTCGTACATCTTGGTCAGCACTCGGTACAACACCTCCATGCGTTTGTACAAGTCGTCCAACTTCATATTGGACTCTTGGAGCCGCCCTGCTTTACGCGCCTTGAGCACCATAATTGCCTCCTTGCCGGTCTCTTTGGCCTTGCTGGCAATGCCCAAGTTGGTCTGTATCTCGCGCTGGTTCTGTCGGATCATTTCCGACAACTTGTACATCTGCCCTTTAAGAGTACTGATTTGGGTGTTCATGGCGCCGAGGTTGTTCTTTAATTCCTCGATATAACTTTTCAGGATGCCGATCGGATCCAGTTGCACAAAAAGCCCCGTGACCCATCGCATCACCGACTTGTACATGTACCAGACCAGATTGCGCATTTTCGGATCCAATACCACATACACAACACCGGCCAGCGCGGCCAGCAGCCCGGCAAGGTAAAGTGTATTTTGGGCCAGGTTGATCAGTGTGGGCAACGCCTTATATAATAGGTATCCGCCGCCCAAAAGAAATGCGGCCATAAATAACCCGCCGGCGACACCTTCGGGGCGGTCCCAAAATCCTTTGGGTTTGATCGGTTGCAGTTCGGTACTCATCGGTAGGAAAAAGTTGGTTGGATAAGCGTTTCAGAAAATTGTGAACTCATTTTTCAACGGCGAAAGATACTGCCCAAAAACATCCGCACAGCACGCCGGAACCGGTCATTGACGAAAAAAAGTATGATGAAGGCCAGGATAAACACCCAGAATACGCTGATCATCACTTTCAGCAGCTTAAAAACCAACCAAAGCAGCAACAGCCCGGCCAAGAAAACCACTACCGGATTTTTCAGTACATCGTTCATGTTGAAATCGTTTGTATGTTGTGTGAAGTGTCTGCCCTTACTGTAGATTTTTTCCGGGACAGGGGCCAAAAATGCATCTAACATTTGCGTGCCGGCACACTTTCGTCGCCGATGCCCCGTATTTTTTGGATGAATACAGCAGAAAACGCTATTGAATCACCTTACTATTCATTTTTTAAACCAATCTGTTTGCCCGTCGTTTAGGGGGAGTCCGCCCTGCAAATCTAAACAATTTACCATGGCAATCGAAAACCAGAATTCCCTGACACCCATTGGCCGGCTTTTCCGGCTGTTGTCCAAATACCGGCGTGAAATTCGTTACATTATCCTGTACGCCGTCGTAGCAGGCCTGATTAACTTGTCATTGCCGCTCGGCATTCAGGCGATCATCGGCCTCATCGCCGGTGGCGGCATTTCAGCATCTTGGGGGCTGCTGGTAGCCTTTGTCATCACCGGCGCCGTCATCACCGGCGGCCTCAGGCTCATGCAATTGTCCATCATGGAAAATATCCAGCGGCAGGTGTTCACCGATGCCGCCCTCGAGTTTGCTGTGCGCATTCCGCGCCTGAACCTCGAACTCTTGCGCAAGGAATATCTGCCGGAATTGGTCAATCGTTTTTTCGACACCCAGACCATCCAGAAAGGCCTGCCAAAACTCCTGATTGAGGGCAGTACGGCCGTCCTTCAAATCTTGTTCAGCCTGCTTCTGCTGTCGTTCTACCATTCCACTTTTGTCCTGACATCCTTGCTCCTGCTCGGGGTGCTCGGTATTCTGTTTTGGTGGACAGCCCCGCTGGGCATGGCTTCCAGCCTGATGGAGTCCAAGTACAAGTACAAAATTGCGCATTGGCTGGAAGAGGTCAGCCGCGTGTCCAACACGTTCAAACTGGCCGGTGAAAACCGTTTTCCGATCACGCATACGGATGAACTGACAGTGGACTACCTCAACGCCCGAGCCAAACATTGGCGGATATTGCTCACCCAGTTCAGCAGCAGCGTCGTGTTTCGGGCATTAGTGCTGGGCGGATTTTTGATTCTAGGCAGTCTGCTTGTCATGGAAAACGAACTGAACCTAGGTCAGTTCGTCGCCGCCGAAATCTTGGTCCTTTTCATCGTGGAATCGGTAGAAAAACTCATCCTTCTGCACGAAACCGGCTACGATGTGCTCACCGCCACCGAAAAAATCGGCCAAGTGGCCGATTTGCCCATCGAACGGGAAGACGGCGTGCGCGTGGAAGAATTTTGCGACAACCTGCAGCCGCTCAGCGTGGAACTGCGCAATCTCAGCTACCAGTTCAGCGACGCGGACGCTCCGGTACTAAAAGACCTGACCACCACCATTCGTCCGGGCGAGCGCGTAGCTATCACTGGCTATCCCGGTTCGGGAAAAAGCACGCTCACCCAGGTGCTCTCCGTGATCAAACGCGATTTTACCGGTTCGCTCCTGTTCAACGGCCTGCCCAAACAAAACATCAACCTGCGCAGCCTACGCGAACATATCGGCGACTACTCCTCCCAGGAAGATCTTTTCCGCGGCACCATCCGCGAAAACATCACGCTCGGGCGCTCCAGTATCTCGCTGCAAAATGTCCTCGAACTGGCAGAAAACATCGGCCTCACCGAATTCATTCGAAGCACGCCGTCCGGCATAGACACCGAATTGCTGCCCGGCGGCAAAAACATCCCCCGCAGCATCATCACCAAAATCCTGATCGCCCGCGCCATCATCACCAATCCCAACTTGCTGGTCATGGAAGAACCCCTCGGGAACCTTACCTTCCGCGACCGCCTGCGCATTGGTCGCCTGCTTACCGACCGCATCCGCAACTGGACCTTTGTCTGTGTCACCACGGACCCCCTGCTCGCATCCCTTTGCGACCGGGTCATCGTGATGCGGGATGGGCAGATCATCTATGAGGGAAGTTTCGACAACGTTCAAAAAACCGAACACTACGAACGCATTTTCCGCGAAAAACTCAACGAGTAAAACAACATGCTGAACATAACCGACAACATCGTGCACTGCGCCGAAGACTTGCAGGAACTCACCGCGCCCAGGCTGAACAAGCTGGCCCATTGGCACATCTCGGCCCGCAACCTGTTCCTCGTGCTTCTGGGCATCTTCCTGGTTTTTCTGTTCCTCCCGTGGACGCAAAACATCCAGGCAACCGGCAAATTGACCACCCTCCGGCCCGAGCACCGGCCGCAAACGATCCACGCCACCATCTCCGGCAGGGTGGAAAAATGGTACGTCATGGAAGGCCAAAAAGTGCGCGCCGGGGATACCATCGTGTACCTCTCCGAGGTGAAGGCCGATTATTTCGACCCCGAAATCGTGCAGCGCGTCGGAAACCAGGTACAGGCCAAAGAATCGGCCATTGTTTCATACGACGGCAAGGTGAGCGCACTCGAAAGTCAGATCGCTGCCATGGAGCGCGAATTGGCCAACAAAACACAACAAATCGAGAACAAAATTCGCCAGGCCGAACTCAAAATCGCGTCTGACAGAGCCGGAGTAGAACAAGCCACCGTGGACCTCCAGATCGCCCGGCGCCAGTTCGACGGCATAAAAAACTTGTACGACAAGGGCCTGAAATCCCTGACCGAACTGGAAGAAAAAAAGGCCAAACTTCAGGAAAGCGAAGCCAAATTAGTCGGCGCACAAAACAAATTGGCCTCCAGCCAAAACGACCTCGACATCTACAAAACCGAACGGCAACTCGTCCGCAACGAGTACGCCAACAAAATCGCCAAGGCGCAAAGCGACAAGTTCAGCACCCTTTCCGAAAAATACGATGCCCAGGGTTCCGTCAACAAACTGCGCATCGAACGCGAAAACTACTCGCGACGCAGCAGCTTTTACCATATCATCGCTCCCCAGGACGGCTATGTGGTGCAAGCCATCACACCGGGCATCGGCGAAATAGTCAAAGAGGGCGACCCGGTGGTGAGCATCCTGCCTGCTGATTACGAGTTGGCCGTGGAAATGTACATCCGCCCCATGGACCTGCCGCTCATCAGCGTTGGCCGTCAGGTGCGTTTCCTGTTCGACGGCTGGCCCGCGTTTTTTTTCAGCGGTTGGCCAGGCATTTCACTGGGCACCTTTGCGGGCCGCGTGGTGGCTATTGACCGAAATATCAGCACGAACGGCAAATTCCGTGTGCTCATAGCCCCTGACCCGACCGACCAGCCTTGGCCAGAGGCGCTTCAGGTCGGCGGCGGCGCCAAGGGCATCGCACTGCTCAAAAACGTGCCGCTCTGGTACGAACTATGGCGTATCCTGAACGGCTTCCCGCCCGATTTGTACCAAGACGGCAGCATGAACACGAAACCCGGCGACGGCCTGACTCCGAAAGCCCCGATCAAAAAGGTAAAGTAACTCCAATGCCCACCATCATGCGCAAACTCGTTTTTTTATACCTGCTGAGCCTCTGGGCATCCGCACTGCACGGCCAGGAAACAAGCGTTTGGGACTGGACGGCCTTCCGCAGCCAGGTGCTCCGGCAGCACCCTGTTGCCCGACAAGCCGATTACCTGACCGAGCAGGGCAACGCCCAACTGCTCCGCGCCAAAGGAGGCTTCGACCCCAAACTGTACGGCGATTTCGACAACAAAAATTTCAACGACAAAAACTATTTTCAATACCTTGAGACAGGCCTGAAATGGCCCACCTGGTTCGGACTGGAACTCAAAGGAAATTTCAACACCGCCTCCGGCGTCTACCTGAATCCCGAGTCCAGTCTGCCCGATCCCGGCCAAGTGGCTGCGGGGTTCAACTGGACGCTCGGCCAGGGCCTGCTCCTGGACGAACGCCGGGCCGAACTCAGGCAAAGCCAGATCGCCCTCGAGCAATACAAGGCCGAACGCCGCGCCATCCTCAACGACCTGTTGCTCGACGCCGCCAAATCCTACTGGGAGTGGACCGCTGCCGAACGCTCCTTGCGCATCTACGAAGAAGCGCTGCGCCAGGCGCAAATCCGCTACGCAGGTATCGTGGAAAGTTTTTTGCAGGGCGACAAACCCGCCATTGACACCCTCGAAGCGTATATCCAGGTGCAAAACCGGTTGCTGGATGTCAACTTTGCCAGTATGGACGTGCAAAATGCCGTCCTCGAACTGGGCAAATACCGGTGGTCTCCCGATGGCATCCCCGACATCCCAACCCCTCCCGGCCAACCAGAACCCTTCGAATCGGCAGCATACCCGGCTTTGAAGCCGGATGCCGCCGACAACCTGATCCAAACTGCCATGCGCCGGCACCCCGACCTGCTCCAATACGATGCCAAACTCCGCTCGCTGAACGTAGAGCGCCGACTGAAGGCGGAAAAACGCAAACCGGTGCTTGATCTCGGCTATCAACTGCTGGGCAACGGCTGGCAGTTTTTTCCTACCGCGAGTGCGGAAGGCCCCGCTGTATTGGCCAACGACATTAAATGGAGCCTCACCATCAGCTACCCGCTTTTGAACCGAAAGGCACGCGGCGACTGGCAAATGACCCAGATCAAAATCGCCCAGACCGACCTTGCGATCCAACAAAAACGGCTCGATATCGAAAACAAGGTGCGCCAATACCTCAACGAGGTGAACACGCTCGCTGGTCAGGTGGCCCTGTACCGCGACATCACCGCGAACTACCGGGCGATGCTCGACGGCGAAAACGAAAAGTTCCGGTTCGGCGAGAGTTCTGTTTTCCTGATCAATACCCGCGAACAGCGCTGGCTGGAAGCCCAGATCAAATACCTGAAACTCTTGGCCATGTACCGGAAGGCCGAAGCAGGACTGCAATGGGCCGCGGGTCAGTTGGCGGAGTAACACGAGACAATCTTACCCGTTTGTCATTCCGAAGGAAGCCGTCCGCTCGACAAGGGCAACGCAAGCGGTTTTTCCTTTGGCAAGCAATTATTTCCCTCGTAGATCGGGCGGATTCCATCGGAATGACAATTGGTAGCGATATTTTCACCGCAAAATTCACACAACCATGCCTGTTCGCTTGTTGATACTTTTGCTGCTGCCCATGCTTTTCACGCATTGCCAATCCCCCATGACCAAACCCGAAGCCCCAATCGAGCGTCCGCCCTATGCCCTCGCCATTCACGGTGGCGCGGGCACCATCCTGAAATCCGAGATGACTCCGAAACAAGAAGCCGAATACCGGGCCGCACTGGATTCGGCACTGACCATCGGCGAAACCATCCTCCGCGACGGAGGAACTGCGCTCGATGCCGTCGCCCAAACGGTGGTGTGGCTCGAAAACTGTCCGCTGTTCAATGCCGGACGAGGAGCTGTGTTCACCCACGAAGGCCGCAACGAGCTCGATGCCAGCATCATGGACGGCAGCACGCAAGCCGCCGGGGCCGTAGGCGGGGTTACCACCGTCAAAAATCCGGTGCTGCTGGCTCGGGCGGTCATGGAAAAATCGCCACACGTCTTTTTGACCGGCAAAGGCGCCGAACGGTTTGCCCTCGAAAATGGCCTTGATACTGTTGGCCCAGAATGGTTTTTCACCGAAAAACGTTGGGAGTCGCTTCAAAAAACATTGCAGGAGGAAAAAACCAAATCGCCTCAAGGAATGCTGCCAGCCAACCCTGACCACAAATTTGGCACCGTAGGATGTGTGGCCCTCGACCGCAACGGCAACCTTGCTGCCGCCACGTCAACGGGCGGCATGACCAACAAGCGCTGGAATCGCCTCGGCGACACCCCCGTCATCGGCGCCGGTACCTACGCCTCCAACGATGCCTGCGCCGTGTCGTGTACCGGCCATGGGGAATTCTTCATCCGCTATGCCGTGGCCCACGACGTGTGGGCACGTATGGTGTACGGTGGCTCAAGCCTCCGCGATGCTGCCGAAGCGGTCGTGCTGAAAAAACTCGTGGAAAAAGGCGGCGAAGGCGGTCTAATTGCCGTGGACAAAAACGGCAATATCGCCATGCCGTTTAACTCCGAAGGTATGTACCGCGGCTACGCCAAATCCGGCGAACGGAATGTGATGATTTACAAAGCAGAATAGTTTTACCCGACGATGCCCGCTACAGGATTGGACACGGATTTACACAGATGAGACACGGATTTGCACGGTGCTTATTTTCTGATTGTATTCCGTGTAAATCCGTGTCTCATCTGTGTAAATCCGTGTCCAATCCCTCTAATTCAGGTGCGGCGCAAAAAAGAAACGTATGTTACTGGCCATTATCCCCGCCCGTTGGGCATCCACCCGTTTCCCCGGAAAACCGCTGATAGACATTGCCGGAAAAAGCATGGTCCGGCGGGTGTACGAACAAGCGGAAAAGTCGCAACTCGTGCAAAAAGTCGTGGTAGCCACCGACGACCCGCGCATTCTCGAACACGTCCGGTCCTTCGGTGGCACAGCCGTGCCTACCCGCGCCGACCACCCCAGCGGCACCGACCGCTGCGCTGAAGTGGCCGCGTCGTTCCCCGAAGCCGATATCATCCTGAACATCCAGGGCGATGAGCCTTTCGTGCAGCCGGAACAAATTGACCTGCTGGCGCAAACCCTGCTCGACCGCCCGCGTTTTTCCATTGCCACCTTGGCTAAACGCATTGAACAGCCCGAAATTCTGCACAACCCGAACGCCGTCAAAGTGGTCTTTTCGAAAAAAAACGGCGCTATATACTTCAGTCGGCACCCGATACCGTTCGTTCGGGACGCCTCCCCCGACACTTGGCTTGAGCGCAGCGTTTTTTACAAACACATCGGCCTGTACGCGTTTCGCCGGAACGCTTTGCGGCGAATCGCCCGCCTCCAACCCACGCTGCTGGAACAGGCAGAATCGCTGGAACAGCTGCGCTGGCTCGAAAACGGACTGCGCATCGCCGTCGGCATCACCGATATGGAAACCATTGGGGTGGACACGCCGGTTGACCTTGAACGACTCCAAATGCAATTCGCAAACCTGTAGCCTGCCATGAAAAAAACATTCCTGCTGGCCATTTCCCTGCCGTTGTTCATCGCGGTTTTGGCGGATTTGCCCTACTTCCAATCTGCTGAAGCGTTCCACCATCCTGCCGAACTGAAATTGCTGCGCAAACACCTGGCTACATGGAAATCCCAAACGGGCGGCCAGCCGATTGATTCCAGCGTCATATTCCTGACGGCCAAAACCTGTGGCGGCTGCCACGGCTATGACCCAACGGGCTTTGCTTCGGTGGACAACAGCGGCACGGACGTGAACGTGAACGACGATTGGGGCAGTACCATGATGGCAAACGCTGCCAAAGACCCGTTCTGGCGGGCCAAAGTGTCGCACGAAATATTGGTGAATCCGGCGCACAGCCTCGCGTTACAGGACAAATGCACCTCCTGCCACGCCCCCGCCGGACACTACCAGGCCAAACTCAAAGGCAAACAGCCACACTACCTGCTGGCCGATCTCTATTCCGACTCGCTCGGCCTCGACGGCGTGACCTGCCAGGCTTGTCACGCCCAGGCTCCTGCCCTGATTGGCAGCCTGCACTCCGGTGCGCTCCATTTCGACACGAACAAAGTGCGCGTCGCATACGGGCCTTATGAACTGCCGTTTGCGCCGCCCATGCGCGATTTCGTGGGCATTACCCCCCTGTACGGCGAGCACATCAGCGATGCCGGACTCTGCGCCGGATGCCACACGCTCATCACTGGCACGGTGGATTTGAGCGGAAACCTCACCGGCGGCACCTTCGTGGAGCAGGCGACCTACCACGAATGGCTGAACAGCCGATACGACCGGGAACAGGACAACATCACCTGCCAGGCCTGCCACCTCCCGCAAATTCAGGACGAGGTCATCATTGCCTCAAACCTACAGTTCCTCACGCCTAAATTCCCATACGGCCTGCACGAAATGGCCGGAGCCAACGTGACCATGCTCAAACTCCTGAAGGGAAACCGCGGCAAACTCGATATTTCGGCCAAAGCCGAGCATTTCGACAGCACGATCACCGCTACCCTGCGCATGCTCCAGCAGAAAACCCTCGACCTGACGCTCGAATCACAGGTACTGAACGGCGACACGGCGTTTTTTACTCTCCGGCTCGCCAACAAGGCCGGGCACAAGTTCCCCTCCGGCTACCCTTCGCGCCGCGCCTGGGTGGAATTTGAGGTGAAAAACGCTGCCGGGCAGACCGTGTTCCACTCCGGTCGCTACAACCCCGACTACAGTCTTCCCGACGAAAACGCCAATGTGGAGCCACACTACCAGGTCATCAACCGCCCCGATCAGGTGCAGATTTACGAAATGGTGCCCGGCGATGTGGCGGGCAATTTCACCAATGTATTGGAGCGCGGCGACAAGGCCCTGAAGGACAACCGCCTCACGCCGCAGGGTTTCACCACCACACATGCGGCGTACGACACTACGCGTATCATCGGTAGCGCCCTGAACGACCCCGATTTCAACCGTTTCCCCGATGGGAAAGAGGGCAGCGGGGCCGACAACCTGCATTTTCACATCCCGATCAACGGATATTCCGGCACCTTCAGCGTGACTGCCAAGGTGTGGTATCAAAGCCTGCCGCCCAAGTGGATGGCGCCCCTCTTTGCGTATTCCTCCCCCGAAATTGACAGTTTTCGCCACATGTTCGATGCCGCCGACCGCGCGCCGGTGCTCGTTGCATCGGCAGAAAAAAACGTGCTGGTGTCGCCCGTTTCCACCGGTGCGCCGCAGGGGCCGAAAATCACCGTCTCCCCTACCCTTTCCGCCGACGGGCGCGTGCATGTGGACGTGCCCGCCGAAACGCCCGCCCGGCAGATCCGTGTGTGGAGTGCCTCCGGGCAAATGGTGTGGGACAAATTAGCCGCCGATGTAGTCTTGCCGCAGAAAAAGGGTGTGTATTTCGTCGAGGTGCTGACCAATCAGGGAAGAATTGTACGGCGGGTGGTTCGGGGGGGATGAGTGCAAAATCCCGAGGATTACCGCACCACCGTCACATCCCCCTGCACGCGCAGCACAAAACCATCGTGGTATTCCACTTCGGCGTACCAGACATACACGCCGGGCAGTACCGGCTGCCCCCGGTATCGCCCGTCCCAGCCTTGCGGGTAGTCGTTTGGAGCAAATCCAGTTCGTTCAAAAACGGCCTCGCCCCAGCGGTCGAAAATGCGCAGCAGGCGGATTTCCCGAATGGACTCCGAACGCGCAAACAAGGTGAAATACCGGTTTTCGTCCAAGGTCGCGTCTGAGTACAGCACGTTGGGGGCATACACGCTGTCGCGGACAACCTGTACCAGCACCCGGCTTTCGGACGTGCAGCCCGATGCCGTGGTGAACCGAACCGTGTAGTAAGCCGTAGCGAAAGGCCTTACCCACAGTTCCGGACAGGTATCGCAGGACGACAAGGGCGCTATCGGGTTGAGCCATTGGAACTGAACGGTAGCGTCCGGTGGCAGGTCGGGCGACAGTTCGACATGCAGCAATACGCTGTCGCCGAGGCGCAGCACGGTATCGGAGTACACCTCGCCGATCCTTTCCGGAAGCGCAGGCATGTCGAAATCGAATTCGAAAAGGCAGCCCAAGGAGTCCTCGACGTAAAGCACCAATGGCCCGCCGCCCACATTGCCAAACACGGTCGAGTCGCGCAGTGGCGGGAGGCTCAGGCCTAAAAGTGTCCCTGCCGGGAAGCCGGAAACGGCAAAAGAACCGTTTGCCCGGTCGGCACAAGGCACCCGAAGCACTTCGAACTCCGGCTTGTACGGCTCCGGTTCGCCTACCGTCGCCGAAGCCGTTTGCGAGCAGCCGTTGGCATCAGTCAAAGTGAGTGAGTAGTCACCCGAAGGAATATTGTCCAAATTTGTCGTCGTTTCCCCGTTCGACCACTGAAAACCGTAGGGCAACGCCCCGCCCGCCGGGGCCGCACTCACGCTGCCGGTGTTGCTGCCGAAGCAAAGGGCATTCTCTGGAGTTAACGCCAGGATGATCGGATCGGGTTGCGTCACTTCGGCGGAAAGGCTCGAGGTGCAGCCGTGCCCATCGGTCAACAGGAATACGTACTGGCCGGCTGGCAGGTTGGCAACAGGCGAGTTCACCGGCTGGCCGCCGATTTCAAAAATATAGGGAGGCGTTCCGCCCTGAGCCGAGAGCGCAATCTGCCCGGTGCTGTCGCCAAAACAACCCGCCCCCACTGCAAGGGCCGTTCCGATTAATGCGGGAGGCTCTTCGATTACCGTTTGCAAGGTGTACTGACAGCCCAACGCATCTTGAACCGTTACGCCGTAGGTTGTGGCCGGCCCCGTGATAATGCTTTGAGTTTGGCCGCTCGACCAGATATAGGAAAATGGCGGGAAGCCCGTGCTCGTTACCTCGACCCGGCCGTCGTTGCCTCCTGGACATGGGACAGAATCGGCGCTGATCATGAAGGAGGAAAAAAGCACGCCAATCACCGTGTCTGCCTCCACCTTGCAGCCATTGGCATCCGTCACCTGCACGTCGTATGCATCGGCACTCAGGCCTTGCAGGATATAGGTCGCGCCGGCTGTTGCTCCGTTCACCGTGTATGGAAGCACGCCACCTTGCGTATTCACGGTGATCGTTCCGTTAGCCCCGTCGAGGCAAACCTCATCCGTTATGGAAAGCGAAATGGATAACAGAGGAGGCTCCGAGATGACGGCATTTGCCTCGGTCGTGCAGCCATTGGCATCCGTGAGCGTGAGGCAGTAGGCGCCGGGCGGCAAATTCGTCAGGCCCGTGCCGGATCCGTTCGGCGACCAACTGTACTGGTACCCGCCTGCGCCGCCCGCTGCCGAAGCAAAAATGCTGCCGTCGTTTGCGCCTGCGCAGGTGATGCCGAATCCGTTGAAATCGGAGCTGGCTAAGGCGACAACCAAAGAATCCGGCTGGTTTACCTGTACCGATGCCGTATCGGCGCAGCCAAGCGAGTCCATCACCACAAGGGAGTACGTGCCTGACGGGAGGTTGAGCAGGGAGTCTGTAGCACCGGGACCGGTATTCCAAAAATACTGCACCGGGGCTATAGCACCTTGCACGTTTGCCAGTACCGAGCCGTTGGTACCGCCCCAACACAAGACATCTGTGGGTGCAAGCGCCACTTCCACCTTGCGTGTTTCTATCCGAATGGTGTCGAGCGATGTGCAACCTTGTGACCGGGTCGTTTGCAGCACTAAGTTTTCCACAAAAACAAAAGAGTTGGTGAACGCCCCGGTGTACCGATAATCCGGGTTTGGAGTGGAGCTGCTGCTCAAGTACGGCGAAGCCGTCAGCCACGAATAGGTGGCATTTGCCAGCGGCAGTGCGCCAAGGACGGCAGTGGCTCCGGCGCAAACCGTGGTGTCCGATCCGGAATTGGTCAAACGGACAAACGGCAAAAAGATCGAATCACGGGTGCAGGAACATACCGTGTCTATCAGCACCACCCACAGTCCGGAGCAGCCCTGTGTGGATACGACCGGAATGCTCAGCGACACATCCAGCACCGAAGCGGCGGGCAAGCCTTCTACCTGAACAGCTGTATCCTGCAACAAGGCATCGGTGGGGTCGAGTTGGGCATTCTGGTTTCCGTCCAGCCGGATTTCCAGTTCCAGCGCACCGCCTCCGGGCAAATTGGACAGGTTTTCCAGTTGAAAATTCAAGTCCCACTGTTCCAGGCCGGCATCCAACGGAAGCGCCACCCCGCTAAGACCGGAAAGCGCAAAAACCGGTTTTTCGTACACCCCAAAGAATGTTTCCTCCTGCATGACAAAATCAATGGAGCAACTTGATGTGGCGCAGGCGACGTTGGCGGTTTGTACCATTTGCACGCCAAAACTGTACGATGCGCTGCAAACGGTCTCCGTAGTATTGTTTCGGATTTGGAAATCAAATACCATCGAGTCGCCGGCAAGAACGCCGGCTGGCAACCCAAACGTGAGGTACAGCACATCGCCGAACTGCTGTGTCGCGGGTGGCCCTGTCGGGCCATTGTGCACAGGCTGAAAAGTACCCGGAACATATTCAAATCCATTCGGGAGCACCACGCGCACTTTTTCGTTGGCCGACGTAGGGCCAAGGTCGCCGGGGTTCACAATACTGATGTGTACGTTGTTTTCTGCGCAAAACGATGCCGGGACGGGCATTCCCCAACTGATCTGGTACGAATTGCCCATGTCGGGCGCGCCGGCTATTTCGAGTGGCGGCGCTACGAAATCGGCAGTTTCCCGGGGTTCGCCACACACATCCTGCCAGGCAGCGGAATACAAAAACCGCGTTCCGTCCAAATAGTCGCAGTTGGTTTCCAACTGAAAGCGAAAGACCACGGCGTTGTTCGGCGCAAACAGCACACCCGGCACAGACTCCAACAGGAATGGCAACGAAGCAAAGTCAAGTTTCAGCAGAAGTCCGTCGGGTGTCTGCACCGGGTCGGGGATTGGAGCCATTTGCCCCCCGTATTCCACCGAAAACGTGCCGGGCACGGGCACCTGACCGGTCTGTGGCAGTTCGATCAAGAGGTTGATGTCGTACATCCGGCCCTCCCCGACGTTGATGAGTTTGATTTCGTAGGGGATGGGATCGCACAAATTCACCGGTACTGCCGGCGAACTGATGACCCCCACCTGTGCCAGGGCTGCTGCCGGTGAAAAATACAGTTCCAGCGGATTCGGATAAATACATGGCGAAGCAGCCTCCGCACACTGAAAACCAGGCAGGAGGAACAGTGTGTCCAAGGTAGTACAATCCGTCAACGAGGCTTGTATTTCAACCGTTTGGCACCCGCCGGCAGCAAGCGGCAGACTTTGAATTACCGAGTGTTCCGGATCGGGTTGTGCTACCAGCAGGGGTTGCGGATTGGCTGAATCGGTGATGTCGGTTGCCGACAACACGTGTATCCCAGAGCCGTTTTCCACAAAAAACAAGGGTTCGGGGATTGAGATGGACGGCGCCGGATTGCAAAACTGCACGATCCAGGTAGGCACCCGGCTGCCCGAGAGCGGATAGGCGGTGGCAAAACCGAGTTCGTTCAGGTCTTCGAGCGCTCCGATTACACCACCTGTCAGCGCATTGAGCGAGTCGAGAATGCACAAGAGTTTGTGTCCGATAATGGTCAGCGGTAGCGCCGTGGTATCCGGCGGACAAAGCGTTTGTGCGCTAAAAGCGAGCGTGGCGGTGGCGCGGCCCTGGTAGTAATCCGTCACCGGGAGTCCGGCAGGCCGAACAAACAGCAGCGAAGCCCGTCCGTCGGGCAACGTCGTGATCTGCGGATCGGCCAACGGCATTTGCATGGGAGCGGGAGCACCGACGGCCCCATCCCCTTCGCTGTACAACCAAAGGGCGCTACCGGGACGGTACACATAGCCGGGATCCAACTCCACGGTCAGGGAATCGTACACAAACAAGGGCCGTATTTCATTCGGGAAAAGGTCGTCCTGGATTCTTGCTGAAAGTCCCTGGAAAAAGGTCAGTTCTATGGACAAGTCGTCGCAGACGCCGTTGTTGAAATTCAGGGAGGAGCCATATTCGTACTCCGGGTTGATGGCTCGGAATACCGCGTTTTTTGTTTCACAGAGAATAGTATCGCCGTTGGAAAAGTGAGGAAAGCGCACGCGCAAGTCTTTGATTTCTTCGACTTCGAGGTAGGGCAAGGCTTCCGTCAGGCGCGCCAAAACTTCCAGATACATCCTGTCGCCGGTAGTGGGTTGCACGCCTGCGTTGGACAAGCAGCCCCCTGGTTGTGCCAACGATGTCAGATTGGTTTCCCAGATGTGGTACCCGTCGTCCGTGTACCTATAATCGAATGCCAAACCGGGGCATTGCAGCACCTGACCGGTCTCGGCATCTTCAAAAACCAGCGTGGCGGAGAGTCGTTGGAAATACTCTTGCAGCCCGTTCCAGTAGTACACCTGAATCATCAAAGAGTCGAATACTTCGCCGGAATCACCCTCAATTCGCGCTTCGGCCTGCATCAGCACGGTGTCGTACGGAATGCCCATGCCCAGGTCAATGCCCGGTGCTGCCGGATCAACCTGTGCGGAAAGGACATTGTCCACATAGCCCAATGAGATCCGCCGTACGGTAAATACGTCGGCAAACACCCCGTGCCGTTGTGTCGTGTCAATAGGTCGGGGGCAATCTATTGTGAACGGATCGCCACTCATACACACCAATTCGTACACCTCCGGGCAACCATTTCCACAGGTCCAGAGGATATTGATCGGAATGCGGTAGGTGCGCGGTTCGTAGGCAGGCGTGCAAATGGCGGAGTCGTCAATATCCGGCGGGCAAACAGCAAGCAAGGGCACAGTTATGTCGCCCGTCAGGCCCGGAAGAAGCAGGAACACGTGTGTGTTGTCAGGCGTCCACCAAGGCACCGGGGCGCCGTTGAACTCGGGTTGAAACCCGGGGGGGATGGTCATGGCTAGAGGCAAAATGATTTCGGCCAGGATGCTGTCGTTCGGGCACTGCATTTGCAAGCCGGAGAAGGTCGCGTCGAAGGCGTATTCGAAGTCGTATATCGTTCCCGCGTCAAAAATGAAGGCATGTTCCGCATCCAAGTTGTTTTGGTCGAACTTGATGCCAATGGGAATGTTGGGCAACCAGAGCGCCGTCAAGTCAATGCTGCAATCGCTGTCGTAGTAGAACAACGATGCGAAGTACAAGGGATCAATGAGTTCGTTGCAGGATTTGCACGCGGGGTTCAGGGTAAAATCAAAATCGATGAAACAACTTTGTCCAGGCGCCAGGTCGTCGAACAGGCCATTGCCGTCCAAATCCGAAATTCCGCCGGGACCGTCCGGGTCGGCGGTCACGACCGTCAGGCTCAACTGGTAATACACATGGAGCGCCCCGCTGGTGAAATCGGGGAGCGGCGTGTTGCCGATGCGAAAATTTTCAAAGAGGTAACAATCCGATTTCATGCCCCCATTGGCAAGTTCTGTTTCGTTAAGCACCAGTCCGAACAAGCCCTCGATTCCGTAGGCCGGAGTTGTCCCCTTGTTTTCGAGGCGCACCCGAATGACTTCCGGCTCGCAGGGGCGCGGCTTTGGAAAGGGGTTGACCAAAGAAATTTCCACGTTCGGCAGCGGGCTGTTGCCGCCCGACATGGTGTACTGGTCAAATCGCGGGGGGCTGCACGGGATACCATCGGAACAAGCCCAGCCGTACTCCACGATAGCCGTTTGGCTGCCACAGCCTTTCAGACGAAATTGTTGCGTGATGGTGACGGAGTCCAGATGACCAAGGAAGCCATTCGGGCCGAGCACAGCACCGGTTAGCAGGAGGGTGTCGCCCGAAAATGTGCCGCTGGTTTGCACCAGTTCCAGTCCGGCTTGTACAAACGGATCCACCATGTACACCAAATACGCAGAGCCGAAACCTTCGTTTCGGAATGTGAACGTTCGGGTAAACACCTCGCCGTTGGCCCCGGTGTAGCTCCAGTTTTGGCCGGGAATCAGGGTGATGACCGGCGTGCGCAGGTTGTACGCACTGCCTAACGCAGGCGGTTGTGGCACGCCACCGGTGGTGATCCGGATGGTATCGCGCACATCGCCCAGATCGAAGGGCAAGCATCCTACCCGCACTTGGATTTGAAAAGAAAAACTTGCTCCGCTGGCAATGTCTGGCAACGAAAAAACGGGACAACGCGGGTCGGTCAGGTCAAATGGCGTCCCCCCCGTTGAGCCGGCATATTGAAGCCCCTGAGGCAAACAATATTGCAGCGTACCGGCGGCCTGTGGTTGAACGTCCGCATTCGTCACAGTTACCTCGAATGTCGCCGTTTCACAGGCCGAGATGTCGGTGGGAATGTTGGTGGAGACAATAGGCACGCCGGAAGCGGCGGCGGAATGGAAGGGTATGGCAAGGCACAACCTTGCGCATACGAGCACGTTACTAAGGGATACGGTCATTGGACGGGATGAAAAAATTGTTTTCGATTACGGGTGGATTACAAAGCAGCAAAAACGCGCATGGAGCAAACATGGTACCAAGCGGCCCACAGGATTTGGCAGATTGCTTACACTCCCCGTATTCAAGTCCCACTCCAATGGTAGAGCAAGTCGGTATTTCAAGCCCGTTTGGCCTTGGCAAACATAGCCAACAGGTCGCCCAGCGTTTCCTTGAGGTCCTTGCGATTCACGACGAGGTCGAGAAAACCGCTTTCGAGCAGGAACTCGGAGGTTTGGAACCCCTCCGGAAGATCGCGCTTGATCGTTTCGCGAATCACACGAGGGCCGGCAAAACCAATTAGTGCTTCCGGTTCGGCCAGGTTGATGTCGCCCAGCATGGCGTAGGAGGCCGTGACACCTCCAGTGGTGGGGTCGGTCATTAGGGAAAAATACGGGAGCCCGGCTTTGGCTAACAGGGTGAGTTTGGCGCTAGTTTTGGCCATTTGCATGAGCGAAAAGGCGCTTTCCATCATGCGCGCGCCGCCCGACTTGGATATGATGAGCAGGCCCGCGCGGGTTTCGATGGCCCGGTCAATGGCCATGGATATTTTTTCGCCGACCACCGATCCCATGGAGCCGCCGATAAATCGAAAGTCCATGGCCGCCACCACGAGGGGGGAGCCATTCACAGAGCCTTCGGCCACGGCCATCGCGTCGTTCAGGCCGGTTTTGGCCATCGTTTCGTCAATTCGGCGGGAGTAAGGCTTCAGGTCGGTAAATTTCAAAAAATCCACGGAAGCCAGGTCATCGAACAACCGATGGTATTGTTCGTTGTCGAACAGGATTTCAAAGTATTCCCTCGAGCCGATGAGGCTGTGGTAGTCGCACTTGGGGCACTTGTGGTAATTTTCCTTGAGCGCCTTGGTAGTACTGGTTTCCTTGCATTTTTTGCATTGGAACCACAGTCCCTCGGGTACGTCTTTTTTTGCCTTCGTTGCGGTTGTTACACCTTCTTTCAGTCGTTTGAACCAACTCATTTTGTACGTTTTTTTCCAGAATTGTGCGGATTTTTTGAGACAACCTCTCCATGTTCTGAAGAAACCGGCGGCAAAGATAGGCACACTTCTCTCTTCCAATCCTTCGTGTTTACCAATCCGCACTTCAAAGGTAGCAAGGCGATCCAAATCATCCGAACGAAATTTTTTTTGATATCAAAGAAGTAAGCGGGGAAATGGCCCGCCTACCTTTGTCGCATTGGTTATGGACTGGAAAAGCCTTCTCCCCCTTTTGCGAAAGGAATTTTTGCTGGAATTCCGGCAGCGCTATGCCATCAGTGGCATTGTGCTGTATGTGTTCAGCATGGTTTTCGTGGTGTATATCGCCTCTATTCAGGTGTCACCGCAGGTTTGGAACGTACTTTTTTGGCTGATTGTACTGTTTGCGTCCATCAATGCCGTGGTGAAAAGTTTTGTCCAGGAAAGCGGCGCCCGGCAGTTGTACTACTACCAGTTGGCCGATCCGGTGATGCTGGTATTGGCCAAGATCATTTACAACACCTTGTTGCTGCTGGTGTTGAGCGGCCTTGCCTTTGGGGCATACAGCATTGTCGCGGGCAATCCCGTACGCGATCCGCTCCTGTTTGCCCTCACGTTGTTGCTGGGCAGCCTTGGTTTTTCCATCGCATTCACCTTTATCGCTTCCATTGCCGCCAAAGCCGACAATAGCGCGACGCTCATGGCCATCCTGAGTTTTCCGGTTATTTTGCCGATTTTGCTCACGTTGGTGCGCCGACTGTCGCCCGTTGCCCTGGGTTTTCTCCAGGATACCTCCTACACCCGAGATATCATCAATCTGCTCGCCATTGACGCCATACTTATTACGCTCGTTTTTGTTCTGTTCCCTTACATTTGGAAAGATTGATTCGATTTTGCTCACAATTATTTAAAAAAAGCAAGTTATGTGGTGGAAAGCCCTTTCCGTTGTGCTGCTCATCTACACACTGTTGGCAGGCATGCTGGTACCGCTCAAGTCCGGCATTGAGCGTGTGGACCCGGTTTTTTCCAGCACGGGCGACACCATGTCGCTTAGGTTTTACGGGTACAATACATTTTTTGCCAAACAGGCTGGCGAACCGATACGGGTCTGGTTGTACTACGACGAGCAGTTTGCTTTGGCGGCCCAATCGTATGAGGCCGTGAACGATACCGTGCTGGAAGCGATATTCATCATGCCCCGCAACCTGCCCGAAGGCAAACAGCGTGTCCCGTTGAACGCTCTGGTGGACCATCCTGTGGCCGGTGCCTCCCTGCTCCCTGCCGCTGTTTCCCTTGGCCAAAAAACCGATTCAACGGCTACCGGGCCGCTCGATGCCGCCTGGACGGCGAACCCGGTGGAGCAATTGCATGTGCAAACGGGCTTTTCGTTTCCGTACCAAAATGTGATTTACGAGAGCATCCGCAACACGTATTTCCATGTTCCGATGTGGTTTGTGCTGCTGTTTCTATTCACTGCATCCGTGTGGTACAGTGTTCGATACCTGCGCAACCCGAACCCGGAGAACGACCGCCGGGCTTCGGCGTATGCCGAAACGGGCCTGTTGTTTGGCATACTCGGCCTCGTCACCGGCATGGTTTGGGCCAACTATACCTGGGGCAAACCATGGAGCAACGACATCAAGCAACTGATGACCGCCGTCGCACTGCTCATTTACTTTGCGTATTTCATTCTCCGGCGCTCCTTTGACGAGTACGAAAAGGGGGCGCGGTTGGCCGCCGTGTACAACATTTTTGCATTTGCGTCTCTGGTGCCCCTGCTGTACATCGTGCCACGCATGTTCGCCAGCCTGCACCCCGGCGCCACGGGCAATCCCGCATTGGGCAGCCAAGACCTGGACAACACCATGCGGGCCGTGTTTTATCCCGCCATCATCGGCTGGACCTTGCTTGGGTTCTGGATCGCCGACCTGCGCATCCGGTACCAACGACTCTTCGACAAAGCGGTGGGGCTGGAAGGGTAAAAAAGGTTTCGGGTTAGAAGGTTTCGGGTTTCTGGTCGGAAGGTTACAACAACCATAAACCCGAAACCTTCTAACCCGAAACCTTCTAACCCGAAACCTTCTAACCCGAAACCTTCTAACCCGAAACCTTCTAACCCGAAACCCTCTAACCCGAAACCCTCTAACCTATTTCACAATGTTGCCTTGCCGGACTTTGAACGCGATGTCGCGCAATTTCAGGAGATTCTGGAGTGGATTTCCGTTCAGGACGAGAAAACTGGCCTCGTATCCTTCTGCGAACTGGCCAATTTTTCTTTTCGGGAAAATCGCCTGTGGCGTGTTGGCGCAAAAGACCTTGACGGCCCGAGCGTTGTCCAGGCCTTTGAGTTGAAACCAATAGTTGATTTCCGACCGTATGGCCCGTTGGGCATCGTCTGTTCCGATCACTACGTTTACACCATGCTCGAACAGGCGTTTGAGGAGCGCGGCTTGGATTTCCTGTGCATTCGGACGGTTGGCCAGCGTTTGCGCGTGGGATAGTAATGCTACCACAGGCGTTTTTCCCTTTGCAAGGTTTTTCAAATCCAGGTCGGTGAGTTCATATTTTTTGCCGTCGCCTTTGCCGTCCCATTGGTGGCCGGGCAGGTTGGCAAAGCCGTCAACGCCGATTTTGAGGCATGTTCGCACATCCTCGGCGGTCTCGACGTGGGCAAATACACGCAGACCGGATTTGTGGGCTTTTTTCACCACGGCCTTGGCAGCATCGGCTGTCAACCCCTTGTTTTCTTTTCCACTACTGTTTTGCGTGTCGAGCAGGTAGATGGATACGACTCCGGGCGCTTGCGCCATGACGGCCTTCCAGATTTTGTCCACATCTTTTTTGCTGTCCACAAACCAGTATCCGTTGCCGTGCATGGCTCGCCCTTCCCGGATGGTGGCGTACTTGCTTGCTATGTCTGATGGGTTGCGCACGCCTTGCGCCGGGGCTTCATATTTCAAAAACGGGTGCCCGAGGGTGCAGGTGAAACCGCCATTGGCAAACACCATTTCCGGGCTGTCCGGTTTGCTCAATTGTGCGCCGACTTTTTGGCGGCTTTCCTGGGTGTTGGCCAACACTTGCAGGTAAAACACTCCATCTGTAGAGTAGGACTCCACCTGCTGGTTGATGAACGAGTTTTCCGACAGACTGGAACAGAAAGCATCGCCCAGCGGCGGCACTACCCAGCGCCCAGCGAGGTCAACGACAGAATCAACTTTGACAGGAATCTTTTGTGTGAATTTGCCCGCCACGCTGTACCAGGTTTGCTCCACAAACTTGGCGCCGTCGAACCAATTGCCGTTGGAGAACTGATAAACGGGTTGTGTGTTTTGAGTATGGAGGGTTGCGGAGAAAAGCGTCAGGCAGAAAAGTAAAACGAATGATTTTGACATCTAAGGCGGGTTTTGATCTGGAAAACAAAGGGGCAAAAGTAGGGCCGAAAACCGCTCTTAATTGATTTTTCTCGGGGTGTTCGGTTCGTCAAAGTCAATTTTCATACCCCACATCCGCATTTGGGCAATGATCCATTGGGAGCGGTTACGCACGAGCCGCGAGGGTTTGGCCGGGTTGCGTTTGAGTGGATTCGGTAGCACGGAAGCCAATAAAGCCGCTTGCTCCGTGTTCAGGTCTTTCGCGCTTTTTTTGAAATAATGCTGTGATGCGGCCTCGGCGCCATAGATGCCATCGCCGAATTCGATTACGTTCAAGTACACGGTCATGATGCGTTCCTTGCTCCAAAGCACCTCGATCAGAAACGTGAAATAAACCTCAAGCCCTTTTCGCACCCACGAGCGAGCCGGCCAGAGGAACACGTTTTTCGCCGTTTGTTGGCTGATCGTGCTGGCCCCGCGCACGCGACGGCCTTTTTTGTTGTGCGTGTAGGCTTTTTCGATGGCCTGAAAATCGAAACCCGCGTGTTCGAGAAATTCTTGGTCTTCCGCACAAACCACAGCCAACTGAAGTCTCGGGGAGAGCTCTTCGAACGACACCCAGTCTTTTTTCCAACGGGTGTCGCGGGCAGGGTCATTGGCCTGCTCGAACCAACGGATAACCATGAGGGGAGTGCAAGGAACCGGCAAAAAACGGTACAGGAGCGTCAGGCCAATGGTTATCCCAAAAAACCAGAGCACCAACCGGATGACCAACCGGCGGATGTAAAGCCCCCAGCGCGGGTTGCCGGTTTCTGTTTTAGGCAAACCGCGATACCAGCGGCGCAATGCGTTTTTTATGAAATTCAACCGGAATGATGATTTACGATTTACGAAGTCCTGGATGAATCCGTCCGTTCTTTGGTGGACCTCCCCCTCGAAGAGCGGGCGGATTCTTTCAGAATGACAAAGGGGGCAACGGGTAATATAATTCGGCCCCAAACGTAGGAATTATCCCGACTTTCCCAATGAGAAAAAATCGAAGGGGTGGCTCCACAACATTATCCGATGTATAGTCAGGACCGTACTTCGTAAATCGCAAATCCTTAAAACCCGCCTTCCATACCGCCCCCCTCTTCGCCCATCTTCAGGTTTTTGCGTTTGAAGAGCGACAGGTCAAACTTCCCGAACCGCCACGAAAAGTTCAGGCGAACCAATTGGGGGTCGCGGATACGCCAGGATTCCTGGATGAAAAAGGCCGATTCCGAGTACGAACCCGTTTCGCGGCTCCGAAAAATGTCCTGCACGTTGAGCGTGATGGTTGCCTTGCGATCCCAAAGGTCTTTGCGCAGCGACAGGTCCACAAACCATACCGGAATGGCGTAGCCTTGGGCAGTGGAACTTGGCCCCCCACCCCAGCCGCCCCAGCGGGAACCGCCGCCGAGCGAAAATGCCGTGCGGCTCTGGTAACTGCCCGACACCTGGAACGTAAAGGCCGCAGGCAGTTTGATGTTGAGATTTTCCTTGACAAACCAGGTGAACTGTTCGCGCGACAGGTCTTCCTCCACGTTGCGAGCGTTGACCCTGGAATTGTAAAAATTGAGGTTGCTGGTCAGTTCGAAGTTTTTCCAGAACGTGTTTTTGACCGTCAGTTCCAATCCGTAGGCAATACTGGAGTTGGAGTTCGTAAACGACGACACGATCACGTTGCGGCCAAGTTGGTCGTTGTATTCGGCAAACTGGTACCCGCTGATGAGATCGGTGGCCTCTTTGTAGTACACCGTGGCCAACAGGTTGTGCGACTTGTCAAAAATGTTCTGATACGACACCTCGAACGAGTTGGTGAACTCCGGCAAAAGCCCCGGATTGCCGCGTTGCAACAGCAGGGAATCCGAAAAATCCGGAAACGGGTTGAGTTGGAAGAAATTGGGGCGGTTGATCCTGCGGCTATAGTTCGCCTGAATGTTATCCTCTTCGTTCAACTTGTACGACAGAAAAATGCTGGGGAACAAACTCAGGGGGTACTGGTTGGAAAACGTGGAATCCACATCGAGCAAATCACCGGTGTAAAACGAGCTCTCGGCGCGGAGGCCCAGCTGATAGCCCCATTTTGGGAAAGAATTAGTGAACGTGGTGTACGCGGCGTACACCTGATCGAAAAACTGGTACCGGTCGGCAAACGTAGGCGCCCGGATATACATGTCGGTCGCCGGATCGTACTGGAAACTGGCGTTTTCGCTCGTATAGTCGCGTATGGCGGCCCGAGCGCCGGCCTCCACTTTCTTGCCGCCGGACATGGGATTCACGAAATCGGTTTGAAACGTGTACTGGTTGTTGCTTCCCGAACCGTCCTGCCGCTGGCGGGTAGACAAGGTCGAGCCGATGTAATCCGTACGGAATGTGCCCGTGTTGTCAAAATTGCTCCTGTTGACGTTCACATCTGCGGTCCATTCTTTACCGGGTTGGGGAAACAGGTATTTGTACAACAATTGCGTACTGATGTTTCGCCAGTTCCGCTCGCTGTCGGAGTTGCGCAATGCCGAACTGCTGGCAATTTCCGCCCCATTCAACAAGGTGTCGGTGACAATGAGGATGTCGTCCAGTGCATCGAAACCGCCGCCGTGGTAGTTCCCGGTGAGCGTGAGGGTATTGCGGTTGTTGATGAACCAGTCAATGCCCCCGCGCAGCGAAGCAAACAACCGTTCGTTGGTGGTTTCAGATGTTTGAAACACGTTGGTCAATGGGGCGCCAAATAGGTTGTACCGATCTGTTTGGCCATCTCCCAATGTCTTTCGCATGAATAGTCCGCCACCGAGGAAAACGTTGAACTTGCCTTCGCGTGCGTTGAGATCGGCCCCGAGGTTGATTTTGGCTCGGGAGTCAATGCCCGCGCGGATATTTCCGTTGTAGCCTACCCGGCGGTCTTTTTTGAGCACAATGTTCAAAATGCCCGCATTGCCGCCGGAGGCATCGTATTTGGCGGAAGGGTTGGTGATGACCTCGATGTTGTCAATGGATTCCGCAGGAATCTGGTCCATGGTCAAGGTCGTTGGGCGGCCGTCCACGAAAATCTGGGGGGCAGCGTTGCGCATCGTGACGTTGCCGTCAATATCCACGTTGACGGAGGGGACGTTTTTCAGGGCATCTTCGGCTGTTCCTCCTGCTGCCACGCCGTCCTTGTCTACTTTGTACACTTTTTTGTCCAGCGACAGGCTAACCGTGGATGCCTCCCCGGTGACAGTGACCTCCTTGAGCATGCGCGAGGAAGCGGCCAAGGGGATGTCGCCGAGGTCTTTGTCCACGGCGTTCAGGTTGAACCCGCCATTGGCCCCTCCTGGAGGCGGGCCGAACGACACCTTTTGTTCGATACTGGCATAGCCAAGGTATGTGATTTTAAGGGTAAACTGACCCATGACGGGCAGGTTGGCGAGGCTGAAATCGCCATTTGCTTCGGTCAATTGACCCGCAATCACCCTGGGCTGCATGGATTTGCTGACGCTGTCAAATCGCATGGTTGAAAGTTGTACCGAAGCGAACCCGATGCCTTTGCCGGTAGCTTCGTCAATCACTTTGCCGTAAAACCGGCCAACATTCATTTGGGCCGCATTTTGCGACATGTTGCCGTTACGGGGCATTTGAGGAATCTGGGCATTTGCGGAAACGGAAACCGTCAAGAGCGCAAGGGAGGCAAACAGAAGTTTGAAAGTCAAAGAATTGAAAGACATCAGAAGGAAGGTCGTATGTGCGAATGGAAGATGTTCCGGCTTGGGGCATGCGAAGAACACGGCAACCTGAGGTGGGGTTGTCGAAATTCGACAAAGTGCGGGCAGCGGTATCGGTTCGGCTTGATATTCTCAACCTCGCGTGGAATCAGCCCTTGGCCCGTTCCAATTCCACAGCCCGGCGTTCCACGGCCGGCACGTTTCGCACCACCATTTGCAGGGTGTTTCGGATGCGCTCCTCGAAAAGCACGATCATGCCTTTTTTCAGGTTGGCCACTGTCTCCTCGTTGTAATGGCGCACGGTGATGAGCTCCAGCCCGTCTTCCCGCTTCACACGGAACTCGTCGGATATGCCCTTGATGAATTTCTCGATGCGTTCGGGTACGTTTGGCACACAGATCGAAAAACTGATGGCGGTGTTTTGCATCATGTTCACGAAAATCCGGAGGGCCGCCAGGTCGGCAAACAACCGGGCGATGTGCTGCTCCGCGACGAAGGAATAGTCTGTGGTGATGATGTGCAACAGCGACTGGTTTTTTTCCACCACGATGATGGGCGGATAGGTATCGTCGGTGTCGCTGCTGATCTCCGTGCCCGGCGCCTCGGAATCCAAAAATGATTTTACGAATAAGGGGATGCTCTTGTTTTGCAGCGGCTTGATGGTCTTTGGGTGAATAACCTGTGCCCCGTAGTAGGTCATCTCGATCGCTTCCCGATAGGAAAGCCTGTCGAGTTTGATCGCGTTCTCAAAAAGGCGCGGGTCGGCGTTGAGCACGCCGGGCACGTCCTTCCAGATGGTCATGCTTTCGGCATCGAGGCAAAAAGAAAAAATGGCCGCCGAGTAGTCCGAGCCTTCGCGACCGAGCGTGGTGGTAAAATTTTCGGAGGTGGAGCCAATGAACCCCTGTGTGAGCACAAAACCGCCCTGATCCAGCAGGGGTTGCACCGTTTTTTGCGCGTTGGGCTTGGTTTTTTCCCAGATCACCCAGCCCTCGCGGTAGGTATTGTCGGTGGCCACAACGTCGCGGGCATCGAGCCAGTGCGTGCGCAGGCCGACTTTGTTCAGATAGGCCGTCACGATCTTGGAAGAGACCAACTCGCCCACACAAACGATCTGATCGTACACATAATCGTAGTTGTCGGAAGGCTTTTCCTCCAGCATCCAATCGGCTTCCACAAAGGTGTCGTTGACAGTGGTAAAAACCTCGTCGCTGGAGTCGAAGAGCTCCCGCATCATGGAGTAGTGCTGTTCTTTCAGCGCCTCGAAAAGCACCTGAGCCTGGCCGTTCTGTTTCGTATGTGCGGCTACCACCGCTTCGAGCGCATTGGTCGTCTTGCCCATGGCGGACACGACGACTACGAGCGGCTCGTTTCGGTGGCGTTCCAAAATTGATGCGACGTTTTTTACCCCCGCGGCGTCCTTGATGCTGGCGCCGCCAAACTTGAACACTTTCATGCTTTAGTTGATTTGTTGACTGGTTGATTGGTTGACAGGTTGACCGGGGCGGCAAAGGTAGGGAGGCGTTGAATTACTCGGCTGGTGAATTCAAGGGGTGCCCAATTTCCATTTTCGGACAAACTCCCAGACCACTATGCCCGCTGCCACTGCGATGTTCAGGGAATGTTTGGTCCCGAACTGCGGAATCTCGATAGCGCCGTCGCATGCGCGGAGCACCTCCTCGGAAACGCCGTCCACTTCATTTCCCAGAACGAGTGCGTAGCGTTCGCCGACATGTGGAGCGAAGTCTTGGAGCCAGATTTTTTGGGTGGTTTGCTCCACGGCAAACACCCGATAACCCGCTTTTTGTAGTTGCCGGACAGCGGTTAGCGCATCCTCTGAAGCGCTCCACGCTACGGTCTCCGTGCTACCAAGGGCGGTCTTCAGGATTTCCCTGTGAGGCGGGAGTGCCGTAATGCCGCACAGCACGATTTGTTCCACCGCAAATGCATCGGCCGTGCGAAAAACAGAACCCACGTTCAGGCCCGAGCGCACATTGTCGAGCACCAGAACCAGCGGCAGTTTTTCCATTCCGGCAAATTTCTCGGCGGAAAGGCGCCCCAAAGCCTCCATGCTTAGTTTTTCCAAAACAAAAGGAGTTAGACAAAAATGAAGGCCGCAAAGGTATAGCGTATTTTTGCCGCCAATCGCTCAATCACACAATCACTCCATGAAATGAACACGACCCTTGGACTGAAACTTCCCACCGATCCGCGATGGGCCAATCTCGCTGAAATAGACCTGGAGGAAATCCTGACCGACCATGCCTATTGCGAGCAAAAAGCCGCCACTGCCTGCATCTCGCTCATCCAGGCCTACCCGGATCGCCCCGAACTGGTCGAAGAACTTGCCCCCATCGTCACCGAAGAATGGGGACATTTTCGCATGGTACTGTCCGAACTCAAAAAACGCGCCCTGCGTCTTGGTCGCCAGCGCAAAGACGAGTACGTGAACGAGTTGTTGAAATTTAAAAAAAAAGGCGGCACCCGCGAAGAGGCTTTGCTGGAACGGTTGCTCACCTGCGCGCTCATCGAAGCGCGGAGCTGCGAGCGGTTCCGGCTACTTTCTCTGTACTGCGCCGACGAAGACCTGCGGGACTGGTATCACAAATTCATGGTGGCGGAGGCCGGGCACTACCGACTTTTCCTCCACCTGGCGGAGCGATACTTCGGCAAAGACCCCACCTGGAAACGCTGGCAGGAATACCTGCGTTTTGAGGCAACAGTCATGGAGACCCTGCCAGTCCGAAGCGACCGAATGCACTGAACTTCAAAAACAGTCACTTGATCTTGTTCACCTTAGCCTCTTCGCGATACAGTTCACGGGATGCTCGATTGTAGGCCATGGCGGCTTCCTCGGGGGTGTCGAACATCCCAAGATGCACCGCTTTCCCTTTTATGGAAATGACGGCACGGAACCGGTTGCTTTCCTGATACACCCCGGTGAAACCTGTCTTGTTGGTCGTCCTACGCAACCGGCTTGCCGCAGACCTGGAGCGGAAGTACAGATTCTCCAGGCGGCAGTCCAACTTGTCGTTGTTTCGGGCGCTGACCAATTTGTTGCCGCCGCTTTTTTGTTCAGGCAAATACTTTTCCGCGATGAGTTTGTGCAGATAAAGCGTTTCGGTTTTGTACGCACCGTTGGCTTTTTTCCAGTTTTTTTGAAACACAGCGCATCCGCTGGAGTGTTTGCGCAGGTTGTGGATCAGGTCAACCTTGGCCAGGTAGGGATCGGTCGTAAGCCATTCGTACACATGGTCGTCCAGCAGGACCGTGTCCTCGGCATTTTTCAACTTAATTTTGTAAATCACGGTTTTAGAAATAGTTTGTTCACAGGATGACGGATTAAAAAAGATGCCTGATCCAGTGCCGGATTATGCTTCAAAAAAATTCTCAATCAAGCAGTTGCTTTAAGGAGCGAATTTATGCCGTGTTGGTGCAACAACACAAGAATAGTTTGAGGCAATGTGAACACTTGGAACGGGTTCACGGTTTTTGAACTTACCTTTGCGCAAAAAAATCGGTGGCACAGGATTTGCGACAATATGCTGGAAGCATTTCCGTTTAGTCCCGAATTTCAGCCATTGCCTGCTGACGCATTTAGAAATCTGATAAAATTTAAAGCATGAAGAACTGGAAAAAATTTCTCGCCCTTGCCTTCATGGCAGCCCTCGTACTTCTCGAAGCCTGTCATCGTGGGTACGGCTGCCCAGGCACCGACCTGTAAATTTCAACTAGGTTGGTCTTATTCTTTTGGCCATCCTAGGCTGCAGTTTCCCATATAAACCAAAACCGAAGGCGCGGACATCCTCTGCGCCTTTTTACATTTGCGCCTGTGCGAATCTTCCGCGTAGTATACCGATTGATTTTTTGTGTGACGTACACCGCCCGAATTGTAGCCGAGGTGTACTGGAAGCGTGTTTGGCTTCGGTCGGATACCGCCAGCGTCATGGTCGTGCGGCAACGCTGGGCGATGCGCTTGCTCCAAGAGGTGGGCGTAAAGACTACCGTGGAGGGAACACCCCCGGATTTTCCATGCATTTACATGGCCAACCACCGCTCGTATCTTGACCCTATTCTGATCCTGCGCGATGTTTTTGCCTACCCGGTGGCCAAGGCGGAGTTGGCCGACTGGCCCCTGATCGGCAAAGGCGCCCGCTGGGCAGGCATCTTGTACGTGCAACGCGAACATGGGAACAGCCGCGTCTCCATTTTGAAAGCCATTGCCGACGTGGTGCAGGAGGAAGGGTTTTCGGTCATTCTGTTTCCGGAGGGAACCACTTCCGGACTTCCGGGTATGCTTCCGTTCAAAAAGGGTGGTTTCCGGGCTGCTGCCAAATGGGGGGTGCCCGTGGTACCTGTGGCCATTTGTTTTGAGGACGACCGGGATTTTTGGATCGGGAAAACCACCTTTGCCCAACATGCTTGGCGGAGGTTCCAGGAAACGAATATCCGGGTGCGCATTTGCTACGGCCCGGTATTGCGGCACGACGATGGCGACGTGTTGGAACAAGAGGTCCGCCAATGGATCGAGGACAAACTCTTGCACGAAGCTGCCAAACGCGACCAACATCATCAACAACTTGTGCCATGAGTCCGACCCGGATGTATTGTGACAATGCACCCAAAAATGGGTGGACGAGCACCTTGTTGAAATTCGCCGGGCATTTTTTTGATCCGAATTTGTGCTTGCCAATGCGCAGGAGTTTTATCTACCTTTGCGGCTCCAATTTTTGAACGGTCCCGTAGTTCAACGGATAGAATGGAGGTTTCCGGAACCTCAGATAGTGGTTCGATTCCACTCGGGACTACAACTTGAACTACTGGATGCTTGCCCTGCAAGCATCTTTTTTTTTGTCTACTGATTTGAACGCCTGCCTCGACTATATCGAATTGCTAGAAGGGGAGCAACGCCGCATCATGCTCGCCCTGTTCCAATTCATAGAGGCATTTCCGCAGGTGACTTGCCGCATCCGCTACAAGGTGCCGTTTTTTTATCGAAAATCTTGGCTGTGCTACCTGAACCCCCTAAAAAATGGAAGCGTGGAATTGTGCTTCGTCCGAGCTAATGAACTGTCCAATGAACAGGGGCTGTTGGATTTCAAAGACCGCACACAAGTGGCGGGCGTGACGTATTTCTCCGCAAAGGACATCCAGGAACCTATGCTGGCCGAGGTACTACAGGAAGCGCTGCTTTTGGATGAGGAAGTCGCATACGCGCCGAAACGGAAACGAGGACTGTGAGTTTCGCGCACCCTTTTCTTTACCCGTATTTTTTCTCAATAAACGAGCACAAAGTATGTCCTCTTACCCGAACAACACACAAATTATCAAGCCAACATACTGGAAAACAACAATTTGGTTGTTCATCATTCATCATTCATCATTTTTCATTCCCTTCTCCCCTACCCTGCTCCAGGCCCAGGAACTACCGGCCCGGCGCACGCCACTACCGGACGCCATCCGCGAGGTGTCGGGCATGGCGCGTACGCCGCAGGGCAATCTGTGGATGCTGAACGATAGCCGCAATCCGGCGGAACTGTTCCTGTTCGACCCAGTTGCCGGCGAACTGCTCGAAACCCGTACGCTGCCTGTGCCCAACCGCGATTGGGAAGACCTGACACTCGCCCCCGATGGACACCTGTACATCGGCGATTTTGGCAACAACCGCAATGCCCGTCGCGATCTATGCATTTTCCGATACCACCCCGACACCAAAACCCTAGACTCCATCCTGTTTCTCTATCCCGACCAGCAGGCTTTCCCGCCAGCCGACGACCGCGACTGGAACTTCAACTGCGAGGCAATGGTGTTTTTCCGGGACAGTCTGCATTTGTTTTCAAAAGTGGTATTCAAGGGTAGTTTTGTGACCAAGCACTATGTGCTGCCGGCCCGGCCAGGTCGCTACACTGCCGAATTGCGCGATAGTCTGTTCCTAAATAACCGCGTCGTGACGGGTGCCGCGCTCAGTCCAGACGGCAAAACGCTCGCCATTACCAGTTATATCGTAGGCAAAAAACTGGGCTTTATCCCCTACACCCGCGCTACGGCGTATTTCTTTACCGAATTCTCCGGCAGCAGTTTTTTGCAAGGCAAACGCCAATCAAAACGCCTCCCGAAATGCATTTTCGCGCGGCAGTTCGAGTCCATCACGTGGTGGAACGATGCCTTCTGGCTGGTGGCCAACGAAGGACGCCCGAGTCAGCGACAGGCGGTGTGGAAGATACAGAAAGGTTAGCGGGTTTCTGGTTAGAAGGTTTCTGGTTGTGCCAATCCTGAAACCAGAAACCTTCTTTACCATTTCCGTCCGTTTTTTACCCGGTTCACAAACGCATCGGCGAGGGCAGGGTTGGCGGCCACCACCTCGTATATTTCGCCGTTGGGCATTTTGATCTGGGTTTCCTTGGCTTTCAGCCCAAGCAGCGCATCGTTGAAGCGGGTGCTGCTGGACACCACGTTGAGTGCCCCGGCCTGGTAACCGAAAAAGTACCACAGGTCGGCACTGGCTTTGATGTACAGGTAAAAACGATCGTCTTCGTTGCCGGGCATTTTGTACTCCACGAAGGCGTTGAGCATTTTCTGGATCGGCTCGCCGTTGATGGACACGATTGGGATGCGGTCTTCCACGCTCAAAAATGACTGGTACTCGGGATTCCAGATGACCGGGTGGCGCCCCAGCAGAAAGGTAAATTTGTTGTCCTTCTTGGGCAGGTTCACGAAGTTGCTGTTCAAGTTGTTGAGGGCTTCCTCGCGGTCTTTTTCATCCGGAATAAATTCGCTGAGTGCCGGACGGTAAAACGCTTGCTGGGTGTTGAACGGCGGCACTTGCGCATCAAAACTGGAGGCGCGAATATCGTTCAGCATCATTTCCATCAGTACCTTGGGCACGGTGATCTCCATGCCGGTCATAAACTCGCCCGTGACGACGAAAGCGGCCGTGTCGGGAATGTTGTAGTCGGTTTTCAGGCGGCCGGCGGCCTTTACTTTCATGTATTCGAGGCCGCTACCGATATTGAGCGGGCCTTCAGCCTGAAGCACGCCGGTCTTGTTTTCGTACACCATTTTCGGCCCCACGAGCACGGACGGAGTGGTCACCCGCGCCGAGTCACCGAAGGTGAACCGGTCGTTCTGCGGATCGTATTTGAACACGCCTTCCCCGTTGAGGATGGATCGGTCGGTGCGGGCATACGGGCCTTCGAGAATGCGCGGATACAGTTCGCCAGTTTCCCGGGACTGGAAAAAGCCAAGAAACAGTATCTCATCATCTGCGGTCTTGATATTTTTTACCCGCACGACCGGGTCGTTTTTGTCCACCTCCGAATACACACTGAACCAGGGGTTTTCCACAAAATCGGTCTTGATCTTGGCCAATCCTTCGAAGCGCAGGTTCTGCTTGTTGGCGCTCAGGATGACCGTGCCGGCAAAAAGCGTTTTCGCGTCCATGTGAAAACTGTCGGCGGCCTTCACCTCGCCGCTGGCAGTGGTGAGCACGTTTTTGGTGGCAGGTGTGCCGGGGCCGCGCCGCTCGCCGACGATGTTGTTGAAAAATATTTCCTGCGTGTGGTTGGGGATGTTGTACTCGTAGTAGCCCGTGGCCTTGTACAGTTTTTTCCCAAGAATGTCCACCGTCGCGCGGTTGATCGTATGGTACTTGCTGACAGTATCGGCCTGAATCTTGGCGTTCTCGATCTGCTTCATCACGCCGCCGGCCTGAATCTCGATGTTGCCGTCGGAAGTGTAAATAAAGGCATCGGCAGATTTGATTACCTCCACGCCGCCGATTTTCAACTGGCTGTTTTTCATGTCGTACAGGGCAGTTTTGCCCTTGAACTGGAGCGTGTCCTGGTCGGGATCAATGGACACAAAATTGCCCGGTTCCTTTTCGTCGCTCTTGAACGTAACCGTCTGGCCCTTCATGTCCCAGGTAAATTCGTTCATGGTCGTACGGTATTTGTTGAGCGGCAACGTGGTGAACGACTCGATGGTGTTGGCCTTGAAGTGGCCTGTTTGGAGGTCGAAGTCGAGTTCGCCTCGCACGTTCCTGGAGTCGAACACGATGCCCTCGCCGCCCAAGGCCTTGATCTGGAGGTCGGCAGTATCCGAACTTGCCTGGAACGGCCCGTAGGAAATAACCTTCGACGTCAGTTTGCCGCCAAACCACTCGAATTCGCCACGGCCCTTCAAGCCCGAAGGCGTCAACACGAGCACACCGTTGTGGTTGTAGCCGGGCGCCTTGAACAAGTCGAAGGCCTTGGCCTTGCTCTCCACATACATGGAGTCGCGGTAGGGCAACCAGTTCACCTTCACATCTTCGCCGCGCGCCTGGGGCACCTTCACGGCGCTTTGACGGTCTTCTTCCATGAAGAACGTGCGGGCAGTGCAGGTCATTTGTTTGGGCCGGAAGACGATGTCCTCGGATATAATGTCGGCGGTGAGATACTCCACCGTTCCTTTGCCGAGGAAGCCCTTGTTGCTCAGGTCGAGTTTGCCGGTGTAGTTTCCTTTTTTGGAATAGGTGGGGTAGCCCTTGCTCGGTGTTTGGTGAATAAAACCAAAGGACTTGTCGTCGGTACGCACGACAATAGTTTCCCGGAAGGGGGCGAAAATATCCGCCGAGGTCATTTCGCCCTTGAACTTGAGCATGTCGGCGGTGTAACTGTCCAGCCCGTTGAAGGAGAATGGGTCGAGTTTGAAATAAAAAGAATCCCGGGTATACACGCCGCCTTGCGTGCTTGGGCGGTCGTAGAACACAAAAGAGTGTTTTTTGGCTTGCAGAGATGGGAAAATCGCCAGGTCTTCCTTGCCGGACTTGTTGTTTGGCGCGTCCACCAGCAGGATGCCGGAAACGAATTCCACCGTCGAGTTCATGGCATCGGCGATTGGTTGGCCGTTGACATCATCCTTCCCGGTGGGCAGATAAAAGTCTAGGTGCTGCACTGAGTCGAACTCGACGTGGAACTTGTCGTAGTTAAAGTTCATGTCGTTGCCCTCGAACAGCGCAAATCCCGCAAACAACCTCCCCCCGAAGCGCATGTCGCGGTTTTCGAGCAGGGTGAGCGATTTGGCCAAGGGGATAAAACCCACCTTTTGGCGATCGCTCAGTTCAATTCGTTTGACTTCGTAGATCGTGGTTTCTTTGGTTTTGAGGTTGAGGCTGGCGTTAGCCCCGGTACTGACCGATTCGATCTTTATTGCGTCGTAGTCGCGCTTGCCCTGGCTGGCCAAGGCGTAGTGGGAAAGTTTGGGGCGCGGCTCGATCTCGTGCCGGTCGAAATCGTAGTTGATGAAACCCTTGGCCACCATTTCGGCCAGCAGCGACTGGATACTCGAATAATTAAATTTGGGGTTTAGCGCACGCGCAAACAGATCGTCCGAGACGACCTTGGTCTGGCGGGTGCTGTCCCAGTAGGTTTCTTCCATCAATTTGTGCAGGATGGAGATCGGGTTGACGCTGGTGATGTTTTGCATGCGCACGTACTCGCTGGCATCGAACCGGTTGCTGCTTTCGAACTCCACCTTCTGGCTGACGCCTTTCACGGCGCCTATTCGCGATCCAATTTCCAGGGAGTCGTTGTTCACGTACCATGAGACTTTTTCGGCCTCGAGGTTCATGTTGTAAAACGACGAATAAAACGGGTTTCGCTCCGAGCCTTTCTGGCCCCGGGTAAGCTGGATGACCTGGTTGGGGATTTCCACCCGAAAATTGACCGCCGGGTGGAAGAGGCTGTCGCTCTCCATGAACAGTTTGGCGTTCACGCCCTCGGCCACAATGCTGACCTCGCGTTTGATGATGAACAGATCGCCCCTCCCATAAAAAATTCGTTCCCGCTTTTTGTTGTAAATAGTCAACTGGGCCGGCCGCTCCGTATTTCCGTAGCCGTACACCGACGCCCCCCACAGCCTGAACCCACCGATATACTCGATGCCCTCGCCTATTTTGGCAATCTTGAGCGATTGGTCAAACGATTCGAAGCGCGGATATTGGGTGGCGGTATTTTTGCTCGACACCACCACATTCTCTTCAAATTTGCCCCAAATGCCGCCCTGCGGAAAATACAAGGGGTAGAAAAACTCTGCGGAGTCGCACTTGAACAGCGGCTTTTTGGCCTCCACCGTATAGGTGGTAAGCCGGGCATACACACTGGAGTCCAGCCCGGCGCCTTGCCAGGTGACCTTTCCTCCCGTACCCTGCCACAGCTCTTCAAAAGGGTAATACATCCCGCTGGTTTGAAGCACCGTTGTCGAGTCTGTTTTGCGCAGACCGATCAGGTTCACGTTCTCGCAGCGCAGTGCCGGGCGTTTGTCCGAATAAACAAAATCAAACTTGCCGCCGCTGATTTTCCACACGATCAGGCCTGCCTCGCGTGCCTGAAGGGCGCGTTGCGCGATAAAGTCTGCCGAAAAATCGAGCATCTGGGAAATCGGCTTCGTTTTGCCTTTTTCAATATCGGCAATGGTGGCCTCGGCAAAATCGTGCCAGCGCAGGAAAAACGTGGTGTCGGGGTCGGTCTTGGCCGCCGTTACGGCGTTGATATAACTTTTGTAGTACGGAAATGCTCCGAGGCGTTGCTCGGCGAGCAGGTTGGCCATGCGCACCACACTCGCCATGTCTTGCTCTTTGTACAACCCTGCCTTGAACTGATTTTTGAAAACGGTGTACGCCTCGGCCATGTCGGGGCGCTTGGAGGCGTTCATGAACTCGCCGAGCTTGTCCACGAATTCGTTGGGGTTGTCTGGGAATTTGGCCGGTGCCTGAGCGGAAACGAATTGGTCAAGGATAAAAAGTGCGAGAACGAGGGCTACTCTTAGGAAACGTAGTGTCATGTCAAACCTTGGGCTGGTAAAAAATTTACGGCGTGTGAAACGCACAGGGCGGGCCAAAAGTACGGCGTTAACGGTTTGTGGTAAAAACAAGACTTAGCCAGTTTCCTCGTGCGTTCAACGCCCGCCGTACAAAACCTGCTTGTTTCGCTGCCGCTGACACCACCTCCTCGTCCTCCCGCAGTATGCCCGACACCAAGAGCCAGCCGCCCGGCTTTACCAATTTTGCCAAACGGGGCAACGAATCCAGAATCACGTTTCGGTTGATATTGGCCAGTATCCCGTCGAACTCGGTGCCCTGCACGGCATCCAAGGTGCCGCAACGCGCCGTGATGCGCTCGGCCACACCGTTGACGGCGCTGTTTTCCAAGGTGTTCCGGTACGATTCCTCTTCGATGTCCACCGCCTCCACTTCGGAAGCGCCTAAGCGGGCCGCCATAATAGCCAGCACGCCGGTGCCGCAGCCGTAGTCGAGCAGCTTTGCTCCCTGACAAGGCAGGTCGCGCAGGGCAAGGAGACACATCCAGGTGGTTTCGTGGTGCCCGGTACCAAAAGCCATTTTCGGGTTTATGACCAACTCGTGGGACACACCGGGCACGGGCTTGTGAAAATCGGCCCGTACGGCGCAGAAATCTTCCACGATGACCGGCTGGAAGTTGGATTCCCAGATTTCATTCCAGTTTTGGGCGGGTAGAAATTCCTTGCTCCAGTCGAACGCGAACTGTTGCCGGAGGTCGTCGAGCAATTTCTCGGTGTCCGAAAGGGATGCATTTGCCGGAAGGTAAGCGTTCAGGCCGTGCGCTGTTTCCTCAAATGTATCGAAAGGCGCCTCCCCCAAAAAGGCGAGCAGCATTTCTGCGATTTCCGGCTTGGTGCGCAGGGTGTATTTCCAGTAGTCCACAGCCTATTTTTTGCGAAGCAATTCGATGTGCACAGGCAAGTGGTCGCTGTAGCCGTTCAGGAAAATATCGCCCACGAACGTGCGCAACGGATAGCCCCGGAACGCACCGTCCTCCTGAAACATCCACGGCTGACGAAAGACCTCGGCTTTGTGATATTGCCAGCCGCCAGCCTTCTTCCAAACGAACCCTTTGGACAGGATGATCTGGTCGAACAGGTTCCAGGCATCGCGGTAGGCGAGCGTGCCGTTTCCACTCTCAAATATGTCGTACATAGGGTTGTATAGCTCCCCGTTCTTCATTTTTTCCGTACTGCGCACCGCGCGCAGCACTTTGGCCACGCTCTTGTTGTTGGGATCGTCGTTCAAGTCGCCCATGATGATGATTTTAGCATTCGGGTCAAGGGCAGTCAGGCTGTCCACCGCGTTGCGGCACACCTGCGCTGCCGCCGCGCGCATCCAGCCGGAGCCACTTTCGCCGCCACGACGCGAGGGCCAGTGGTTGACCAGCACGTGCACGGGTTCGCCCAAAAGTGTGCCACTGACATGCAGCACATCGCGGGTAAGATCGCGGACACCGGCAGCGGTGTCTTCCAGTGCCACCGTCAATGCCTGAGAGCCGGTTACCGTGAAATATTTGGGCTGGTACAGCAATCCAACGTCAATGCCGCGTTCGTCGGGCGAGTCGTGGTGTACGACCTGGTAGCCTCGGCCCTTTAGCGCCGGCTGCGCCACGAGGTCTTCGAGCACCACGCGGTTTTCCACCTCGCAAACACCGAGAAGGGCTACGCCAACGGGCGTTTTGTCGGCGGCCAACAGGCTGATGACCTTGGCCATGTTGGCCTGTTTGGACCAGTACTTGGTACTGTCCCAGAGCAAGCGCCCCGTGGGAAGGAAGTCTTCGTCGTTGATATTGGGATTGTTGATGGTGTCGAAAAGGTTCTCGAGGTTGTAAAAGCCAATGGCAACGATTTCGTATTGGTTTTTTTGCGCCGAAGCCGAAAGGCTGAGCAACAGCGCGAGAAATGCGACAAGGTGTGTTTTCATGCTTTTTTAAATTTGACGGGGCGAAGGTACTGCTGGGATCGGCATGATTTTGGGATTTGGCGCGGGTCTTGCCGAATGTTTTTTTCGAATGGTATGTTTGCTCCCCATTCCGCAAGGCTTGCAAAATTACAATATGAAAAATACGCTGCTCTACTTGTTCATTTTCCTGAAAATCAGCCTTTGCAACGGGCAATCCCTCCAACAAAACTCCAGCGTTTATGACCGGGATTCCCTTTGGAAAACAGATGTCTTGTTGGAGGTTGACTCATTTGTCCATCTGCGCAAAGCCTTGCTGGCATTTCAGCAGGAAAACCAGGCTTCGCTGCTCACCTTGCTTGACACCACAACCTTGCGGCTTGTACGCGAACTGGACGACATGTACCAAACGGAGGTGCTGGAATACAAAAACTGGTTTACCCGAAAAGCATGCTCCGGCAACCGAAAAAAGCAGGGCTATGCGTATTTGGACATGATGCTCAAACTCGATGCCTTCTTTTTTTATCCCGACGTTTACGCCATAATCGTGAGTTCGTCCCGGCTGAGCGTACACCCAAAAATTGACATGGACAAACGCAATGAAGCGCAGCGCTTGTTCATTGCCATCACGGACAACCTGAACAAACTTGGCTTTGCCAAAAAGGAGGAAATGCTCCGGATGTTTGAAAAATTCAGAAAAACAGGGCAAATCATGCCGCACTCCATCTTACAGGATGCCGGATTGATCAGCGACGAAGACCGGTATGGGTTTCGGCTGGTGGACATGTTTTTATGCCTCTCGAGGGAGTAGCCCAAAACCTACCCCGCCTTGATATACGCCCACTTCTTCCGCTGTTTTTTCACGATTTCGATAATGCCGGCCGGTACTGTGCGCACCTCGGGCATCAGTTCGGATCGGTTGATCTTGCGTTCGCGCAAGGTGTTTTCGCAACCCACGAAATCCACCCCACGGGCTTTCAGGTCTCGAATCCCGGCGGCTTGCTGGGTCTTTTCGGTCACGAGAAAGTAGATGCCCATGTTGTGGCACACCACTTCGAGTTGCGACTTGGGTGCTGCCGCCAATGCATTGTTGAGTTGTTTGACCAATGCTTTGTGCACCAGTGTATCCGCCGTGGTCAGGTGGAATACAATTTTGTACGGTGTGTTGTCCACCGTTTCGGTTTGTGCCGAAAGAGCAGGCAATGAGCATGCGAGCGCGAGCAAGATGAAGTATTGTTTCATAAAATGTAGTTTTAAAATTCACAGTCCACCTTCTAGCGAAACACATAATCCACGCCTGTCACCTGCGTCAGCAAGGTTTGCGGCGCGTCGAGTGCCTTGGCGTATCCACGCGGCGTAGGCGTCACGGGCGAATTGGCAGCCAGATAGTCGCGCATGGTTTGGTGCAAAGTGAACTCCGTATTGGCGGCATCTTGCACGTTCTGGATACGGCACAGCGTGGTCTCCGGGTCGCCGTCGCGCTCGCAGGCTGCAATGGAATAGGTGCGCGCAAGGTCGAGCGGCTGCTCGCCGACGGTGACTTTTTGCACGCGTTTGCCCGGTTCGCCAAATGCATTAAACTCCACCAGCATGCCTTTGAATTTGACCACCCAGCCGCCGAAGCGCTTGGAAGCATCTTTCGCGAACACGTTGTTCAGTTCCTTTTCGAGCCAGTCCAAAATTTGCCGACCGGTCACTTTGCCCGTGCGAATACGCGAATCCACCGGCAGCATATCAAAGATGAATCCTTCCGTGATGGGTGCAAGTCCGTCCGGTCCCACATTGCGCGGCGGACAAAACCGGAAACCGTTGGACAATACGATGTCCGTATTTACCCGCCAATCCAACGCGTCGAGGATGAGCGTGTCAATCGTGTTTTCCACCACGAAATACCGGTAGAGCGGCACCGTGCTGTACCCATGAATTTTGTTGATGTCGGCAAGAAAAGGCGCTTCGAGGTTGTCAATCAAGGTTTGCACGGCCTTTTTGGGTTTGTATTTTTTCGCGTCCACTTCCACCAGTTCATACCGTTCGCCCACGATCTTGCCGGCTTTCACCTCCAAATCCAGGCGTCCGACGAAAGAGCCGAATGCTCCCGGTTCCACCACTTTGGCGTATTGACACACGATCGGCTCGCGCACGCGTTCGTGTGTATCGCCGCCGAAAATGTAGTCCACACCCTGGCAAACAGGCAGGTTGGCCAAATGTATTTGCTGCGACAGCCCGAGGTGGGCCAGCACGATCACAACATCGCATTGCTCCTGCTCGCGCAGCACCTGCACCCACGGGGCAATGCTTTCCTCCGGTTTGGTGTAAATAATGCCTTTGGAGTAGTTGGGCGATTGCCGAACAGGCACCAGGTGATCGGTCAGGCCGACAAAACCGATTTTGACGCCCAGCCGCGACCAGGTAGCGTAAGGCGGAAACACCAGTTCGCCGCGTTTGCCGTCGCCGAGGTCGTGGTACATGTTGGCGCACACTTTGGGGGCATCCAGTCCGCCGAGCAGTTTTTGCATGGCCTGTTTGTAGTAGATCACCTCCCAGTTGCCGGGCAGGTACAGGTCGTAGCCGAGCGCATTGAGAATCGGCACAAAGGCTTTTCCGGTGGTTTTCACCGACAGTTCGCTGCCCTGAAACATATCGCCGGTATCGGCAATAAATGTGTTCGGGTTTTCCTTGCGAACCTTGTCGAACAAGGTGGCCAGTTGTGCATAACCGGCTGTTTTTCGGAAAACCATACCGTTGTTTTCCCAAAACATCTCGTCGTGCGGGTGTATCTGGCAATGCACGTCGGTGGTTTGCAGCAGGGTGAGTGTGCCGGACTGCGGCGGCGGTGCATCTGCGTCAATCGTATCGGCATCGGTGGATGATCCGATCGGTTTCACCACAGCAGCGGCGGTGGCCAATGGGGCCAACGTGGCGCCAATGCCGAGCAGCGAACCCGTTTTGAGGAAATCGCGACGAGATGCGTTCCTTTTTGTATCTGTTTTTTTCATCGTTTGGCGATTTTAGCCTCAAGGATCGGCTGAAATGGTCCGTACTTGTGCTGCGTTTCAGGAAATGTATCGGCGTAGGGACCGAATGGGTGATCGAAGGGTTTGCCGGCCACATTGGGGAAGTCGCTGTCGAGAAACCGGTGTTTGGGCCGCGGCTGGGAATTGACAAATGCCGCCACATCCCAGGCTTCCTCATCGGTGAGTTGCGGATTGTCCCAGGTAGCGCCCAGCGGCATATTGGCTTTCACATAACCCGCGAACCGCGACAAGCGAAACAGCCCCGCCGACTCGGCGTAACTGCGCGCGCCCCATAGCGGCGGATAATCGCGGGCGCTTTCGGGCATGGGCAAACCCTGACCGTCGGGGCCATGGCAACTTTGGCATTTGGCCACATACACCGCTTCGCCGCGTGCGGGGTCTGCAGCCCGGTCGAGGTATGCCGGCGCCCACAGACCGGAGCCTTTGGGTTTTACTTTTGTCGGAACGCTTTGGCCCAGCCAGGCGATGTAGGCCTTGATGGCCTGCATTTCGCGTCCGGTGGAGTCGAGCGGCTGCCCGTCGAGGCTGCGTTCGAAGCAGTCGTTGATCCGTTTGGCGATGGTTTCCTCCGAGCCGCTGCGCTCTCGGAACTGGGGGTACATGCTTTGCACGGCGGCATAGTTGTTGCCCCAAGGTTTGGCGCCGGCATCGAGGTGGCAGTTTTGGCAATTTAGGCCATTGATGGTACCCGCTCGCACAAGACCAGCGGGGCCGAAATAGTCCTGTGTGTGCGCGACGAGGTCGCGGCCGTAGCGGATCAGTTCGGCGTCATTGGCCCAGTCCATCCCTTCCAAATCGGGCGGTTGCCACAGGCTGTTTGGGGCGTAGCCCGGTTTGTACAACGATTGCATGCGCAAGCGCTCCGCTTCTTGGTGTTTTTTTACCTGCAAAAACGAGATGGCCGAGACCGCCAGCAGCAGCAAGGCGGTGATCCTGAAAATGCCGGCAAAAACGCCCAACGTGCTAACTTGGGCGAGCCAACCAGACTCCAGTCCGATTGTCCCGAACCAGCGCCGGGCTTGTCCAAGGGAAGAACTGGATTGCCACAGCAAAAAAGAGAGCAACAGTAAAGCAATGGGGAAGAAATAAGCCATACAGAGCAGTCGAGCAGAATTTTGACTGCAAAGTAGCGAAGAATACCGTGGAATGGTTTGTGACTTTTGTCACACGACCAAAATTTATCAAATTCACCGCAGAGACGCGGAGACGCGGGGTATTTCCCAAAAAACGCTGCGTCTCCGCGTCTCTGCGGTGAATTTGAACATGTCAAGTGAAGTGGTTTATGCCCCTTTCTTCACAAGTTTTACGACGGCCGTTTGTTCGCTGCCAATTCGCGCCACGGCTATGTAACTGCCTGTGGGCACCGTATTGCCAGAACTGTCCCGACCGTCCCAAACGACTATGGCCACGTCATCCCGGTTCTCCGACAATCGGATGAGTCGAACGAGCCGGCCATCGGTAGAATAAATTTCAACAGATGAAGAAGCGGTAAAGCCGTTTGTAGCATTTGTCCGTACTTCGATGGTTACCTGATCGGTAAAGGGGTTGGGCCAGGCACGCAAGACGGAGTCGGCAGGCAGGGCATCGGTAGTTCCCACGAGTTGGGACTCGTCCTGACAAGTCGGGCAGAGTTGGCTGGCGTCCTCCAGACAAAGGAACGCCGTGTAGCGCGAGAGCACCCGCTCGGCGATGCTGTTGTCCACCACTTCACCGATGGTGCTGTTGCTTTGCGCCCCGCTTTCGAGTAAACGGATGTAATTTCCGTACCACATTTCGCGGGTTAGCGAGTCCGCCACGCCGATTTCGCCGGCATCCAACGCTACTTCTTTAGATATAAACTGTCCATCCAATTCACCAGCCAGTTGTATTTTGAAGGGTACATCACCCTGATATTTGCCGATTTGCAGGATCGGGCGGTTCAGATAAAGTTTGTCCGCGTTGGCGGTATGCAGGTCAAACCTGCCATAGCAGTAACCATCGGCAAGCGTGGTATGGAAATCGTAGGAGCGAAGGGCCGCACTAAGCCCTGTTAAGGCTGCAGTGGTTGCTGCTGTGAGGGTGGATCCGATCACTTTGTTAAAGTCGCCCCCGGTAAGTTTGGCAAGGTTCAGCAGAAAATATTCACTCCCGTAGTACACGCTATTGTTGATTACATTAAACGGTTGGTTTGCTGTATGATAATGAAAAGCATGTACTGGTATGGCAGGGTTACTCTGTATAGCCATAATGTCTTGCAGAAGCGGGTTTGCAGCAGACGTAGTGCCGTATTGACCCGAATTGGTTGCCAGTAAAATGGAACCGTCGCTGCCATTCGTCTTCATCCAGTTTATCCCGGCCAGGAGTAAGGCCGGCAAATTGCTGTAACTCGCCAGCAGGGTTTCCGCTGAGTTGAACGCCGTTTCCAGGGACAAGGGGTCCGCGGGTAGCCAGTTCGCACTCACCATCTGGGGAGTTAAACTGGACACGAAAATATTGAATGAGTCCGACGAAGTCAGTTCACTTTTGAAATTGGAGCGGAGCGCTTGTATAGCCGCTGCGGGAGCGATGGAACCGAATTGATTCACCTCGTGATCCACAAGCAAAAGGATTTTTCGTTTTGTGTTGTATCCCAATTGCCGGGCAGGCAACATTGCCAACTGATATATCCCTGATTGGCCGCTTCCATAAAACCGGAGGTATTCACCGTTTTTCAATGGCGAATCAAACGCAAATCGAAGACCGGTCACCTGATCATTTGCTGTAAGTTTAGTGGCATGGTATTGTCCGAAGATACTATCGGACTCTGCTAAAAACGCCAAGTCCGGGCGATCCGGAATCGCCGGGTTTTGCCAGTCGGCTTCGGGCCAGGTGAGCACATGGAAAAGCGCCAACTGGTTTTTGGAAGTTTTTAGAATGGAAATCGGGAGTTCGGCAGAAACGGTTTCGGTACCCCAGTCCGCAGGCATGAGGTACGTGATTTTGACTTTTCTCCGCTCGTCGCCACGCATTGGAAACACCCGCAACTCGTATTGTGTGGCACTGGTTTTAAACAGCACGGATGGGTCTTGCCGGCGGTTGACGATTCCCTCGTAAATGGAGGAAGCCGTCCAGCGATCCATAATTGCCGCCCGGACAATATCGTTGTAAATCCACAACCAGGAATCGTGGACATAAGCGCCTGCCGGCAGGTCAAATTTCAGGGTTACCTCCAGCGAATCGGTAGCTTTGTACGTAGTACCTCGGGCCGAGAACGTCAGATAAAGCCCGTATTCCAGATAAAGCCCTTTGGGTCGGATGGATAAGACCGCCTCTTCGATGGTACCTTGTTGGGTCGAGCCGCTAAACCGTGGGTCGCCGACGCGTAAACTAAATGTGCCCCAGGCAGGTGTGGAAAGGGCCCCGAACAGCAGTACAAGTAAAAGGTGTTTCATAGTTTGACTGGTTTAGGTGAAAAACAATGGATTCGTTGTTTGACAACGGGAGGCCACAATGTTTGGCTGCCAACCTTATTCCCCAAACTTTGCCAATATTGGCGTTTTTGTTTATCGAGCACATGCTCCGCTCCCACCTCACTTTTCCTCCCGCTCCAACTTGAAATTCGCCCCGATGTAAAACTCTCGCCCCCGCGTCGGGCCCCACGCAAACGAGGGATCGAACCCGCGCGCAAAAGGCTGTTCCCAACCCAGAATAGGTTTCAACTGCCGGAAATCCAAAGCGTTTTCACAACCTGCAAACACGTCGAAACGCCGGAAAGCCCGGCGTACCTGCAACCCCAACACCATGTACGGGTTCGACTCGTCGGGACGGCGCAGGTGCTCCGGATTGCTGCGGGTGTCGGGCAGCCGCTGATTGCCGTACCAGTGTACGTTGGCGTCGAACTGCCAGCGTTCTCCGGACGTGCGGAAGGTAGCCACCCCCAATATCCGGTGCCGCGGATTGAAGGGCAGCAACACATTGCCCGTGCCCTCGGCACGGTACACATCGAGGAAATTGTAGGCTGCACGCAGTTCCAAGCGGCGGTTCCAGGCGGCGCTGAGTTCCACTTGCACACCGTTGCTGATTGATTTGCCCGTGAAATTGGCGATGATCGCCCGGTTCGGGTCGGTGTCGTAGTCGGGGAAAAACTGATTCTGGAAGCGCGTGTGGTACAAATCGGCGGTGGCCGTAAGGCGTACCTGCCCGATGGAAAACCGCCGGGTGGCGTTGATGCCCGCATTCCAGGCGCTCTCGGGCCGCAGGGCTTCGGCAAACTCGATGTCGCGGCTGCCCACAAGCAGAGCGATATTTTCGGGAAACAAATTGACCGTGCGCCAGCCCGTCCCGAAGCTAGCCCGGAGGTCGAAATCGGGCGAGGGATTGAAGCGCACCATGGTGCGCGGGGTCAGCCGCCAGCCGAAGGCATTGTGCTTGTCGGCACGCAGGCCCAAAATCCAGGTCCAGCGATCGTCGGCAAAGTGAAACACGTTTTCGGCAAACAGACCGGGTATGTTTTCCTCCCGGAGATAGTTCCCGGCAAACGTGCGCTCGAGCGTGTCGGCTGCGGAGAAAGCAATGTTCTCGTTCAGGCGAAAATGGCGGAAACTGAGACCGGCCTTCAGGTCGTGGGTTTTGTTTTTGCCCCAAAACAGTTCGTACTGGAGGTTGGCGTAAGCCTGGCGCTGGTCGGCATCGTAGCGGGTGAGGCCGAACCAGGACTGCTGATCCTGCCAGACAAATGCGGCCAGCAAGGAGATTTTGTTGTTGGCATCGAAGCGGAAGCCGGTTTTGGTCATCAATTCCGGCTGCCGGAAGCGCACGATTTGGCCGTAGGCCGTGGTGCTGCCCGCGTCGGTATCGGGGTCGAAGGTTGTCTGGCCGCCGATGCGCTGTTCGTCCACGTAGCGGGCGCTGACGAAAGCGCTCCAGCCGTCTTCGTTTTCCTTGCGGAAACGCCACTTGTTGTACAGGGAGTAGCGCGTCAGTCGGGGCAGATCGAGAAAGGTATCGCCGTCGCGATCCCAGGTGCCGCCGGGCAGCGAGGCGTGCAGGGCGAGGTAGTTGTTCCAGCGCGTTTTTTTGGTGGCAATTCCGGCGTTGAGGTGTTTTTCACCGAAACTATTGACCAGCACATCGGCAGTGAGCGGCTCGGCAATGCCGCCCTCGCGAGGGAACACGGTGATTTGGCCCACCATACTTTCGTAGCCTTGCAACACGCTGTTGGCCCCTTTGGTCACCCAGATATTTTCGAGCATGCTGCCGGGAATGGTACCGGTACCGTAGGTGTATGTCAGGCCCTGAATAGTGGGCAGGCCGTCCACCAGCACCTGGTTGTACACCCCGCTGAGGCCCAGTATACGCAGTTCCCTGGCATTGGTCAGAATGTTGGTGGTGGTGGGTTGCACGGTGCTTTGGGTCTCGAAACAACCGGCGAGATCACAACAGGCGGCTTTGCGCAGTTCGGCCCGGTTGATGACCTCGGTTTTAACGGGTTGCAACATGGAGACATAAGCCCCAGTGGCTGCGTCGCGCACGGTGACTTCCTGAAGTTCCACGGTCACGGACATTTCCAGCGTCCAGTAACTGGTCAGGTCGTCGAGCGAAAACGTGTCGCGCACCGAACTGAATATCGCGGCCACCCGCATGGGCATCCGGCTGGTGTCGGGCGGCAGCGGAATGGCGAACTCGCCCTTGTCGTCGGTTCGCGCACCGATGCTGGTGCCGGCCCAAGCGACGACTGCGCCGGGCAGGGGTGTGCCCTTGGCATCGGTCAGTTGGCCGAAGAGGTGCTGGGCATGTACTTCCGGAATTAGTACGGCAAGGATCAACGAAAGCGGAAGCAGGATTTTTCTCTTCATGTCAAAGCAGTGGTAAACCGCGCAAAAGTAGCGGCGATTTCCAGTTCAAATTTTTAAAAGTAGTAGTCAAAAACCAGGTTCACCAGCGTCATGTCCACCTTGTTGAACTCGAGGCCCGGCTTGCCGTAGGTCTCCCCTACCCCGAATTTGTGTACCACCAAAAACATGCCCTCCAGCCCTTCCAGCATGTGGTGGAACCGGTATCGCAGCATCACATTGGCCTGCACATACGAGGGCAGCGCGTATTTGTTCAGGCGGGCGTCGAGGGCATCGGGCAGGTCGTAGTAGCCGGCGCCCACAGCAAAACGCCAGTTTTTCTGCGTGGCTTCCGCATTCAGACTGAACGCGTGCACATCGCCAAGACCCTCGTTTCGTTCGCGCGGAAGGAAGGTGTAAAACGGGTCGCGGCCCCATTCGCGGGGCATCAAGTAGCGTCCGGAGGCGGTGATGCGGGTGTAGTTCACGTTGATGTTGCGCGTTTCCGTGCGGGCACCGAGGCGCAGGCCGATCATTTCTGAATGGCCGTTTATTTCAAAATAGGTTTTGGATTGGTCCGCGTTGCCGCCATCGGCAAGGGCGTCCTGGCGCATGGCCTGAATGCCGGAATAGGCGGTTATTCCGAGCGGAAGTTTGTATTCGGCGGTGAGTTCGGCCCATACCGTGTTGGAAATATTTTCGGTGAAATAATTCCACACCTGCCCGCGCAGGTATTTGCCCAGTTGCCCTTCCACAGCAGCGATGAATACGCCTTGGGTTTTGATATTTCCTTTGTAATCCGATTTGGTGCCGTCCAGGTTGAGGCCGGATGGGTACACGCCAATGGATTCGGCGGTGGAATACCAGTGCACGGTAGAGCGCGGTGAAAAACCGTTGAGCCATCCCGCCTGCACGCGCCATTTTTCTTTGGGTCCCGCCTCGAGCCAAAGCCCCTGAGCAAAAGTTGGACTCATGCGGCCATCCTGCGGGTTAATCATGGGAGACTTGGGTAAAAACCGCCCGTACAAAATGCTGAACACCTCGCCTTTGCGCCAGCGAATGAACAACTCTTCCGTGCGGTCGAGGTTGTCGTCGTTCTTCGGGTTTTCGATATCGAACAAACCTATTTCGTAACGGTTGGGCGAGCCTGTGGCGCTGTCGCGCACGGTGAAGTCCGAAGAGGCCAGGTTGAAAATCATAAACCCGGAAAATCCCGCATCGAAGCCGAGAAACGCAGGACTTCGGTATCCCAGCCCCGCACCTGCGGCCACGCCGAAATAGTCGGTCAGGTCGTCCCGGTTGTTGGTGCCCATGACGTACACCCGCGCATGGCCGGAAAACTTGCCGAACCGGAGCAGGTTTTTGTCGGCAGATGTGGTGTCGGCAGCAGCGGGTGCCGTTTGCTGGGCAACCATGTTTCCGTCAGCCGATTGTACTATTGCAGCAAACAGAACCATACGGAGCCAGACTTGAGCCATCTTTTTCATAACCAGTTGAATTTGGCTACAAAGTTCGCTCTATGACTCCCTGCCCTCCGGTGACATAAGTCACAGGCGGTTATGCTTTTTCAAAACTCAGGCCTGCATCCAGCACCCCCTGGGCGCGGGCACGGGTGCGTGCGTCGGTGCTGGTATCGGCAAGGGTTTGGCAAATCAGGCGCTCGTCCAGTTCGCGAAGTGCCTCCGGGGTCGTGATGTTTTTAGCCGCAGCGAGCGTGGTCAGTATTTCGCCCACAAACCGCCCCATAGTGCCTGTGCCTCGGTTAATGCCGATGGCGATGACCGCCGTGAGCAGGCCTTCGGAACTGAGGATATCGCGTAGCCGTGGCACCGTGATTTTTATCCCATTGATAGTGAGATTCAGACGAAAATTCAGGGCGGGCTGCACATACATGTCATTGGCGGCCCGCAATTGTTCCAGCACCAGGTCAGGGTCGAAACCGGCTCGTATGAATGCCCCATACAGCTGCACTGTTTTTTGAATGTACAGCCAGGCCTCGTCGCCCGAAAGCAGGCGGCCCGATTCGTCCAGCACCGTGGTATTGCCCGCAGCCGAATCAATGCCCACCTGTTGGAAAACCTGGGCGAAGCGGGCAGGGGCGTTGGCTTTCATGCCGGCCAGTACGCGGTTCAGGCTGCCGCCATGTTCGACGGCGCCGACAAACTGGATGAAACCAAACGAAAAAATACCGCCGTCGTAACTGTTGATTGCGTCGTATTTGCCCTCATGGCTGGAAACGTATTCCAGGGCGGCGGCTTGTTTGGAGGTTAACCCCACCGACACTATCTGTTCGATCGGAATATGAATGGTGGATTGGCCGCCGTACACAATGCCCTCCGGGTATTTGGTAAACGTGGAGTACTTCACGTTGTCGCGCATCTTGGCCACCACAGTACGGCCGTCCGGCAGGGGCACGCTTAGTTCGAAGCGTCGAAAATCGGTGTCCGGGCGTACGACCAGTCCGTATTGTTTTCGGGCAGCCAGATAATCGCCCAGCGAAGCGGGTGGCGTGACGGGAGGTGGGGGCGGTGTGATCACGGGGGGTGTGGCCGGTGGTTGGGGTTGGGCCGGTTTGACCGTTCCGGGAATTTGCAACACCTGGCCAATGCTCAGCGCGGTTGTTTTTAGTTTACTCAGCGTTTTGATGGCCTCCACCGTGGTGCCGAAACGTTTGGCAATACCCGAGAGGGTATCGCCTTTCACCACTTTGTAGGTTGTGGCTCCCGCAGGCGGGGCCGGCTGAGCGGGCACAGGTTTAGGCGGTGCAGGAGCAGGTGTGCTTTTCAACTTCAACACCTGTCCGATCTTCAAATTATTGTCTTTCAATCCGTTCAGGCTTTTCAGATCGGCCACGGTCGTGCCAAATTTGGCAGCAATGGCAGTCAGGGTATCTCCTTTGACAACGGTGTAGGTGGACATAGTCGGGTACGGTTTTGGGCGAGCGGCTATCCGCTACGCATTGGATTTGATGGCCACGCCCTCGTCGTCTATGAGTTTTCCGTTTCGGATGCGAACGATTCGGGCCGGGAAATTTTGCAGGATGCGGTAGTCGTGCGTGGCGCAAAACACGGCGGTATTGTATTCTTTGGCAAGGTTGCGCATAAGGGTGAGCACGTCGTCGCTGGTTTCGGGGTCGAGGTTGCCGGTAGGTTCGTCGGCGATGAGCAGCACGGGGCGATTGAGCAGGGCCCGCGCAATGACGATGCGCTGCTGCTCGCCGCCGGAGAGTTCGTAGGGCATGGCGAGGCGCTTGTCCAGCAGGTTGACGTCTTCGAGTACTTCCTGCACGCGTTTGTCCATCTCGGCCTTGTCCGTCCAGCCGGTGGCGCGCAGCACGAAGAGCAGGTTGTCCTCCACGTTTCGGTCGGTGAGCAGGTTGAAGTCCTGGAACACGATGCCGAGTTTTCGGCGCAGCAGATGCACGTTTTTGCGGTTGACGCTGCGCAGGTCGAAGCCGGCCACTTCGCCGTTGCCGTTGGCCAAGGGAAGGGCTGCGTACAGGGTTTTGAGCAGGCTGGTCTTGCCGCTGCCGGTTTTGCCGATGAGGTAGGTGAACTCGCCCGGCCCGATGGTCAGGCTGATGTTTTCGAGCACCACGCGGGCGTCCTGTTGGCAGATGTCGGTGTTGCTTAGGCGAATGATGGGTTGCATGGGAAGAGGGCTTCAATAATTTTCAAAATCCTTTGGGTTACGTTTTGCATGTATAACCGCCAAAATGAGCACCTCTGATTCGGCTGTGCTGTAGATTAGAATGTACTTGCGCTTGAACAAAGCACAACGATACTGCTTTTCTTGCAATTTAATATTTCGGCAATAAGAATGATGTTCGGATTTGTACGCCAGTGATTCACCAAACTCCAGCAATTCGTCTATGTATCCGTCAGCAAAGTACTCCGAGATCGTTTCCGTCAAATAATCGAACAATTCCGACACCATCAGTAGCGCATTGGCAGACCAAGTCACCTTTTTCGGAGTCTCCATGCTTTCAAAAACGTTTTAGCCTCCTCGGTAGAAAACGTGAAACCTTCGTGGCCCTGTTGTTGAGAATCCGCTAACAATTCCATTAATTTTTCAATGGCCAAAGGTGTTCCCGGGGTCACGATATTCTCCCTGGAATTGAAGGATTTGATCACACCAACACTTTGCAAAGAAAGGAGAATTTGTACAACGGCATCCTTGTTTGCCTCCGGAAGTTGTATTTGAAAAGTAACCATGTCAACGAAGTTTGATGAACAAAGGTAAACACAAATCACATCCGCTCCGGCATTTCAATACCCAGTAAACCCATGCCCGCCGCCAGTACCTTGCCCACCGACCGGCTCAGTTCCAGGCGAAAGGCCCGGGCCGGCGGCGCATCGGCGTTGAACACGGACAGGTCGTGCCAGAAGCGGTGATAACTCTTGGCCAAATTGTAGCAGTAGTTGGCGATGTGCGAGGGGTCGTACTCGTTCGCAGCCGTGAGCACCACACCGGGGTACTCGTGCAGCGCCTTGAGCAATTCCTTTTCCTGCGGCTGAAAATCGGTGTACTGCGCCGCCGGGGACAGGTCTATGTTTTCCTTTTTCACCCGCTGCATCAGGCCGTTGATGCGCACCCAAGAGTACTGGATGTACGGCCCGGTCTGGCCCTGCAAGTCCACCGACTCTTCGGGATTGAAGATCATGCGCCGCTTGGGATTCACCTTTATCATAAAAAACTTGAGCGCACCGAGGCCGATTTTCCGCAAGTTTTCCTCAGCGTCCGGGCCTTCTGTTCCGCCGCGCTCGGCGGCCTGCTCGCGGGCGATTCGGATCACCTCCTCGATGAGGTCGTCGGCATCCACCACGGTGCCTTCGCGCGTTTTCATGCGTCCGGTGGGCAGTTCGACAAGACCGTACGACAGGTGGTGCAGGCCTGCGGCGTAGGGTTCGTCCAGCCGGCGCAATACTTCGAACAGCACGTCGAAATGGTAGTTTTGCTCATCAGCCACTACATATACGACGCTTTTGCAGCCAAAATCGTGGTAGCGCATACGGGCAGTTCCGAGGTCTTGGGTGATGTACACCGAGGTGCCGTCTGCGCGAAGCACCACCTTCTGGTCGTAGCCAGCATCAGTGAGGTCCACCCACACGGAGCCGTCTTCCTTGCGGAAAAACACGCCTTTTTTCAGGCCGTCGTCCACGATATCCTTGCCGAGCAGATACGTGTCGCTTTCGTAGTACAGTTTATGAAAGTCCACGCCGAGTTTGGCGTAGGTAGCGTCGAAACCCTGGTACACCCAACCGTTCATTTGCCGCCACAGCGCCACGGTGGCCGGGTCGCCGGCTTCCCAGCGAAGCAGCATGTCGCGCACTTCGGCGCCGAGGCTGGAGTGGGTGTTAAACCACTTGTTTTTGTAGTCCTTAAAAAAATCTTTTTCCGATTGCTCGGGTTTGTGTTGCGCGGCGAACAAGGCTCGGGCTTCGTCGGTCTGTTGCCAGGCATCGTACTCTTCCTTCGTTTTTTGTTCAAACAATACGTAGTAATCGCCCACAAAATGGTCGCCCTTGATGCCCGTGGATTCGGGCGTTTTGCCCTCGCCGAACTTCTGCCACGAGAGCATGCTTTTGCAAATCGCCACGCCGCGGTCGTTCACGATCTGGACTTTCACCACATCGTAGCCGGCAGCGTCAAGGATTTGGCTGCACGACCAGCCGAGCAGGCAGTTGCGGACGTGGCCGAGGTGCAGGGGCTTGTTGGTATTGGGTGAGGAATACTCCACCATCACTTTTTCGCCCGTGCGAGGCCGGCGGCCGAAGTTGGGATCGGATAGGGCATTTTGCAAAAACTGTTGCCAGTAGGCTGTACCGAGTTCCAGGTTCAAAAAACCTTTGATCACGTTGAACGCCTGCACTTCCGGCACGTTTTTTTGCAAAAAATCGCCGATTTCGGCGCCCACTACATCGGGCGCTTTTTTGGCGAGTTTCACAAACGGGAAAACGACGGCGGTGTAATCGCCGGTAAATTCCGACACGGTAGGCGAGATTTGAACCTTGTCGGTAGCAATCGGTTCCCCGTACAGGGTTTCGATGGCTTGGGAAATGGCTTGCTGAAGTCTTTCGATAATGGTCATTGTCTTAAATTTGAGCGCGCAAAGGTAATGAGGTTGGAAGGTTTCTGGTTTGATGGTTTCTGGTTAAACAATGAAGCATGACAAAACAACGCACATACACCGTCCGGGCACGGACCGTAACCGCCACGAAAACAACGGAACGCGACGACGTACTCGTGGCCGAGGAGCCGCTGGAAATCCGCATTGGCTACGGAGCCGGCGCGGATCGCCGCCAACTGTCGGTGGCTGTGACCATGCGCACGCCCGGCGACGACGAAGAACTGGCCACGGGTTTTTTATTCACCGAAGGTCTTGTACAGCGCAGCGAGCAGATTGTGACGATACGCTGGCTGGCTGAAAACACGCTGCTGGCCGATATTCGTTCCGACGTACCCGTGGATGTGGAGCGGCTGACGCGGCATTTGTTCACCTCCTCCAGTTGTGGGGTGTGTGGCAAAGCATCGCTGGACGCCGTGAACACGGTGAGTTGCTACTACCCTACCCCGCGCCATCCGGTTTTTCAGGCGGAAATGATTTACAGCCTGCCCGATACCCTGCGCCGGGCACAAGCCACTTTCGACGCCACGGGCGGGCTGCACGCCGCCGGTTTGTTCGATGCAGAAGGCCGACTGCTTCTCCTGCGCGAGGACGTGGGCCGGCACAATGCCGTGGATAAAGTCATTGGCGCGGCCCTGCGAGCGGGCCACGCCTTTCCGCTGCGCGAAAACCTGCTGCTCGTGAGTGGGCGCGCGGGCTTTGAACTGGTGCAAAAAGCCGCCATGGCCGGCATCCCCTGTCTGGCCGCTGTGGGTGCGCCCTCCAGCCTTGCACTGGAATTGGCCGAAGGCTCGGGCATGACACTGATCGGGTTTTTGCGGGGGGAGCGGTTTAATGTGTATGCGGGGGGGGAGCGGGTTGAACAGTTTTGAGTTTTGAGTTTTGAGTTTTGGGACGGAAGGGACTTACTTTTGCCGGCCTTAATTATACTGATCGTGAAATTCATCCAACGCAAACTTCCCGGCACTTTCGAAATCCATCTCGCCCCTATTCGCGACGATCGTGGGTTCTTCATGCGTGCCTACGACGTGGCGCTGTTCGAACAGGCCGGTCTGCACCGCCCCTGGGCGCAGGAAAACCACTCGCGCAGCGAGCGCCGGGGCATCATCCGGGGGTTGCATTTTCAGTTTCCGCCGTTTGCCGAAACCAAACTCGTGCGCTGCGTGTGCGGTGCCGTGCTCGATGTGTTTGTGGACATCCGCCCCGACTCGCCCACTTTCGGCCAGTGGGATAGCATCGAACTTTCGGAGGAAAACAAAAAAATGATCTTTATCCCCCGGGGTTTCGCGCACGGTTTTTGCACGCTCAGCGACGAGAGCGAGGTGCTGTACAAAGTGGACAACACGTACAACCGCGAACACGAAGGCGGCCTGCTCTGGTCGGACCCCGATCTCGGAATCCACTGGCCTACCGATGCGCCCATTCTTTCGGAAAAAGACCAGAAGAACTGGACGTGGCGGGAGTTTGTGGAGAAACACCAAAACCGGATGCGATTTTGACGATTTTTTTCACCGCGGAGACGCGGAGGCGCGGAGTACTATCCTCTGCGTCCACGCAGTGAAAAAACTGAAGAAAAACAAAAAAACACCCGACCATGCACACCCGCCAACGCACGAATTACAGTTACCTGCTCGTCGGCATTGCCCTGCTGTTTCTGTTGTCATGGGCCGTGCCGAGCCGAATGTTTCAAAACCCCTGGGGCTGGGTGGCGTATGCCATAGTCGGTATTGCCGTTCACGCGTTCATTCTGAAAAACGGCGGCTTTTTGCCCAAAAACGGAAAGGCAAGCGTTCATTCGAAGATTATTTTCTGGTCCGTAGTGGTCGCTATGTTGACCATTTTGGCGTTTATCATCGGCGTTCATTTTTTCATTTGATTCCCACGGATAAATCCGTGGGCTGAAAAACCTACCAGATTCCCTCGGATAAATCCGTGGGCTGAAAATGGATCACCCAATCAGCAACTTTCTAACCCGAAACCTCCAAACCTCTAAACCAGAAACTTTCAAACCTTTCTTCAACATGAACATACGCTTATTCAAACCCTCCGTCGGCGAGGAAGAACTGCAACTGATCCGCGAATCGTTCGAGCGCTCCTGGATCGGACTTGGCCCAAACGTCAGCCAGTTTGAGGCCGAATGGGAAAAATTTACCGGGGCCGCCATGGCCGTCGGGGTCAATTCCGCTACGGCGGCCCTGCACCTGGCTCTGGCCGCGTTTCGGTTTCCCGAAGGTAAAAAAGTGCTGGTGCCCTCGCTCACCTTCGCCGCGACGGCTACCGCCGTGTTGTACAACCGCCTTGTGCCGGTGTTTGTGGACAGCGACCCGGTCACCCTCGGCATGGACCTGAACGACCTGGCCCGCAAGTACGACAAAGACTGCGTGGCCGTGATGCCCGTCCACTACGCCGGCCACCCAGTGCCTATGGAAAAACTCATGCCCTGGGCACGCGAGCGCAGTCTGAAAGTGATCGAGGACTGCGCACACACGGCAGGCGCCATGTATAAAGGCCAAATGCTGGGCCTCTGGGGCGACATCGGCTGCTACTCCTTCGAGGAGAAAAAACTGATGACCACCGGCGACGGCGGTATGATGGTCACCAACGACCCCGACCTGTTCCGCGACGTGAAAGCCATGCGCTGGGTGGGTATTGACAAGGACAACTGGAAAACCGCTCAAGCGTACACCACCGCCAACCGCGATGCCATGCACTGGTTTTACGAAATCGCCGTGCTGGGCTACAAGTACAACATGAACGACCTCGCCGCCGCCATCGGACTGGCGCAGTTGAAAAAACTGCCCGCCATGAGTCGCCGCCGCTCCGAGATCATCCGGCAGTACATGGACGGACTGGAGGGCGTGCCCGGCGTGGCGCCCATGCTGCCTTTCGAGCCGGAAAACTACTGCTACCAGATGTTCGGCATCCGTGCCGACCAGCGCGACGAGATGATGATCCACCTCAAGGGGCTGGGCATTGCCACGGGTTGCCACTACACGCCGCTGAGTATTCAGCCGCTGTTTGCGCCATGGGGCCACACCTGTCCGTTTGTGGAAAAAGAGCACGAGCGCCTCATCACCCTGCCGTTGCACGCCGACCTGACCGACGAGGAAGTGGACTACGTTCTGGACGGCATAAAAGTGTTCCATGAAGCCGTCGTTGCCTGACCTGATCGTGTGGGGCGGCACTGGAAATTTCAAGGTGCTGTGCGAACTCCTGCGGGACGACTACCGCATCATCGGGTATTTCGACAACAACCCGAACATCGCGCCGGAGTATCGGGGAATCCCCTGTTTGGGCAACCGGGAGGCGTTTCTGGCTTGGGTGCGTGATGGGGTTCTCGCCCCAGAGACGTTTTTTCCCACCGCAGAGACGCGGAGACGCGGAGAAAAAAAAGGAGAAAAAACTCTGCGCCTCCGCGTCTCCGCGGTGGAAATTCCTCGCGTCTCTGCGGTGAGTTTTATTGTCAGCATCGGGCCGGGCTACGGGCAGGTGCGGCGGGATGTGCATGCCGAACTATTGCAACATGGTTTGTTGCCCATCACTGCTATCCACCGCACGGCGTTTGTGGCCGACAATGCCACCGTGGGCGAAGGCAGCCAGATTTACGCCAATGCGACTGTCTGCGTGGACGTGCACATCGGTCGAAACTGCATCGTGAACACCCGGGCATCCATTGACCACGAATGTGTGCTTGAAGACGGCGCCACCGTCGGGCCGGGCGCCGTGCTGGCCGGGTTGGTGCACGTGGGCGAAAACGCCGACATCTACACCGGCGCGGTGATCCTGCCGCGGGTGCGAATTGGGGCGGGAGCCGTGGTGGGCGCAGGGGCCGTGGTGCTAAAGGACGTTCCTGAGGGGGCAGTAGTGGTGGGCAATCCGGCGCGGGTGCTGGAGCGTTCAAGGTAGTGTCACAAAGACCCACGCAAGGAATCGAACGTTTGATGCTGTTGCGCAGGTGGTGGAAAAACATCTCGTTTTGCAGCGGCGACCCGATGGACAGGCAAGCGCCACGCCGTTGGTTTCTCCAGTATGCAGTCACGTTCGTTTTGATGTTCAAATTTTGCACGAAATACGGGACACTTGCCCAATCGGCCAAGTTCCGTTTTTCATATCCCGCAGAAACCCGCTACTTTGCAGCAAATTTTACGAGTATGCACGAAGAAATCGCGCTGTTGGAAACGCCCGTCATGACTGCCGAGGAATACCTCGACGCGGAAGCGCGGGCATCCGAAAAACACGAATATGATCACGGAAACCTAACCGACATGGCTGGAGGAGACTATTTCCACAACAAAATCAAGTTCGAGATCGCTCTGTTGCTCGAACAAATTTTTCGTTCGATGAACAAACCCTTTGAGGTGCTCGACAGCGACATGAAAACCTGGTTTCCGGCGCTCGACAAGTTCGTGTACCCCGACGTCACCATCATTTCCAAGCCGCCGCAATTTTACGTCGCGCCCGGCGGAAAAGTGCGCCGCGATGCCATTGTCAATCCCGTGCTGATCGTCGAAGTGCTCTCCGACGAAACCCGCGACTACGACAAGGGCAACAAGTTCGACGGCTACTGCACCCTTCCCACCTTTCGCGAATACCTGCTCGTGGAGCCGGAAAAAACCTGGGCAAAAACAATCTACCTGGAAGACCCTTCCGCCGGTCTGCAACGCGTCAAAACCTACACCGACCGGACAGACCGCGTACACCTGCACAGCATCGGCTGCGATCTGGCGCTGGCAGATGTCTACCGGGTGCTGGATGAGTTGCAGGTCTGAGAGTGTGACAACTCCGGCATAAATTTTGGCTGTTGGCTATTGGCCGTTGGCTTTCCTGAACGGAACAAAGCCACTGGCCAATAACCAACAACCATTAGCAACAGCATGAAATGCCTCTTCCTCGCACCGCTTCAGTACCCGTTCATCCACTCCATCATCGCCGGCTTAGAGGCCAACGGCGTGGAACTGAAATCTGTGGACTACCAGTCGTTTTTCTCTTCCCGCGCCAACGCCCGGTACAACAACTACACCTCCCTGCCCGCCAAACTGCGCCGCTACTGGGAAGAACCGTACCAGCGCAAAGCCAACGGTGAATACCTACGCATTTTTCGGGAGTTTCAGCCTGATCTGGTGTTCATTTACAACAACCAGTTGGCCCGTCCCGACCTGCTGGACGAGTTTCGGAAAAAATCCAAAATCGCCTTCATGCTGGGCGACAATCCGTTGTACACCCCCACCAGCATCTACAACCTGCACATCCTGTTCGCTGCCGACTACGTCATCTGCCCCGACTCGATGTGGCGAGACCAATTGACCCAAATGGGTGTGAAAAAAGCCGTGTTCGATTGCTTCGGGTTCAACAGTGCCGTCTACTTTCCCATGCAGGTGTCTGAGACTGACCGGGTCAGATATGCGTCCGACCTGATCTACGTCGGCAGTGCCAGCAAAACCAACTGGGGCTACAAGCGCATGTTGTTCCTCGACCTGTTCAAAAACCTGGATTTCCGGGCGTACATCAGTGGCAGCATGGAGCGCTGGTACGGGATGTTTCCCGGTGCTGCGGCCAAAATTTTGCCCCACGACCGGTTCGACGCAGGCTTCAACAATCTGGTGTACAACTGCAGCAAAATTGCCCCGGTGGAACTGGTGCCGTCCCTGTTCAATGGGATTCATGTCCGGGTGTTTGATATTCTCGGCTCCGGTATTCTACCTTTGTGCGAATACAGCGCCGACCTCGACACGGTTTTTGAGGGAATGGAAGTTCCCGTTATCAAAAATTATCCGGAAGCCGAGGAAATGGCGCGGTTTTGGTTAAGCAACGAAGCAAAACGACAGGCCTGCGTGCAAGCCATGCGGGAACGCGTTTTGGCGCGCTACACCCCCGAAATGGTGATCCGCCGCATGCTTACCGACATCTTCCACTAATCCACCTGTGTACTCCGTACTTCGCAAGTCGTACTTCGTACCTCGATTCATCTCAAACCGTCATGCTTAGGAAACTTGCCGAGTTTTTTCTGTGGCTGGGCGCGACCATTTTGGCCACGTACTACCTGCCCGAAATAGCGAAGACGCCGTTTTACATCTTGATGCTGATCGCATATTTTCGATCATCAAATGAAGCGATGTGGCTGGCGTTGTTTCTGACAACCGCCGACGGTTTCTGGGGTTTTTTCAACCCTTATGATGTGGTGGTCAAGATCATCCCGGGCCTGCCGGCGATCGAAGTGGAGCAGTTGTACATTGCACTGACCCTCATCAAGGCATCCCGACTGGAAAGTCCAGGGCCTTATTTTCACCGGAACATGCTTTGGGTATTGGGGGGCTATGTGGCGTTTTTGGTTGTGCAGGGGTACACAATGGGCCTTTCAACCCAAATGAACGTACAGTTCCGCTTGGTCAAGTTTCTGCTTCCGCTGGCCTTGTTCTACTCCATCCCGCGATTGCTTCGCACGGAGGAAAATTTCCGCGACTTTTTCGTGTATGTTTTCCCGTTGGCTTTTCTGGCGCTGTTTGCCCAGGTATTCACCATCACAACCAGCCTCACGCCTTCCCAATTTTTGGGTGTGTACAAAAAAGTCTGGTTCACGGTAGACGTGGACAAAGGCAAGACCTATCGCGGGTTTTACAGCAACAACACGGTACTCCTGAGCTATTTCGGGGCCTTCTACTGGCTGTCGCGAAAAAAGATATTCTTCGATTCGCGATACCTGTTCGCTGTCATGGCGGCTTGCTACCTGTGTGTCGTACTTTCCGCGACCCGCGGCTGGCTCATCGGGTTTTCGCTGATGCTCGCGCTTTATTTAATTTTTGTGCTCAAAATGAGCATCCGGCAGACAGCCTCCATCGGGTTCGTGTCCGCAGTGATCGTTTCGCTGCTGATGCTCATCCCGGTGGTGGAAAAACAGTTTACCAATGCTTTTCTGCGGTTCACCACACTCGAAAAATTAGCCAGCGGCGATGCTACCGCAGGGGGCACGCTTTCTCGAATCACCGAACGAAGTCCGCGCGTGATGGACAAATGGAGCGAATCGCCCGTTTCCGGCTGGGGGTTCTCCGACGAGTTCTTCAAGTACGGCGATTTCCATGTCGGCAATCAGAACATCCTGTTGCATGCGGGTATTATCGGGGCAATCCTGATGCTTGTTTTTATTTTTTTCTACCACGGAAAACTTTTGGCCCGAAGCTTGCAACTGCTAAAGGGCAATCCGTACAAAGAAACTTTGCTCTTGTGGGCTACTTTTTTTCCGGGTTGGTTCAGCATCCACTCCTCTTCCGGCCAGCATTTTGCGTTTTATGCAGACCCTGTAGGTGGAATCGTGATAGGTGTTTACCTGACGATGGGCGCCATGCTGTACAAGCTTTCCTTTAATCCGCTTCACAAAATCGAAGAATCTCCCCCCATTGCGGCATAGACTTTCCACGTTATTAAAAAACCTGGAAAGTCGTGTCCCCTACCCTTCCCCCCGCTTTTACATAATCGCCTCCCGTCCTTTGGCGCAGCCGTTCGCCGGTTGCAGCCCAATATTTTGCATGTGTCATAATCATCCGTTTCAAATGGGAAAACAAGTACTTCCACACAAGCCTGTACCAATTCATTATGTCGTCTGGCAAGCCCTGCCGGGGGGGATGGAGTCATATATCAGTCACTATACCAACCGGCTGTACGGCCAGCGCGATCTCTTCATTTTCAGCCTGCGCCCCACCGGAAACGGCCTGAACGACCGCCTCGACGACCATTTCGAAGAGGGCGCCGATGGCAACTGGGGTTGCTACTCCCGCTTTTTTCGCTATGCCCGCCAACACCGGAACGACCTGTTCCACCTGATGAACAGCGGCCCCATCGTGCTGCTATTGCTGCTGCTGGCGGGGGCACGCAATCCGGTGTACCACATCCACGGCACCAAGTATTGGAAAAACTGGAAAGATAAAATCTACCTCGGGTTGGCGTGGCGTCTGGCATCGCTCTTTCAGGTACGGTATATTGCCAACTCCCGGTACAGCGCCGACATTTTCGAGCGCGACGCACTACCCATCCGGCCCAAGGTTGTGTACAACGGGTTCAACCTTTCCCGATTTCTGGAAAAACGCTGGCTGCGCGCGAAGCTCCGCCGCATGGCCTACATCGGGCGACTTGATGCCGGCAAAAACGTCCACCTCGTGCTCCAACTTTTTGAAGAAATCGCCGGCGAACAGCCCGACCTCGAACTGCACATCGCCGGCACCGGGCACTTGGACGACCAGCTCCGGCAAAAGGCCCGCCTCAGCCCTTTTGCCGACCGGATCGTTTTCCATGGATGGCTCGACGACGTGGCGATTTTTTACCAGTCCGTGGACCTTTTCGTCTTCTTGAGCGCCTACGAGTCCTTTGGAAATGTGCTGCCCGAAGCCCTGCTCACCGGACTGCCCATCCTCACGAGCAACATTCCGGTGTTCGAGGAAATCCACGGCGGCGAACAGGCTTTTTGCCTCGGCAACCCGGAAAACTATGCCGAAATACGCCGGAATTTCCTGCACGCCATATCCGATTATCCGGCCTTGGCCCAAAAAGCCTACACCGCAGCCGAGCGACTCCAAAAACTGTTCGACATGGAAAACCACCTGAAAGAAATCGAGCAAACGTATGAAACAGCATAGCCCGCCCGTCCTGTACTTCCACTCCGTGGCGCCCCGCAAGTTCCCGAACTGGGTGCTCAACTTCCTCACGATGGACTCGGCCCGCTTCGAGGACCAGATGCGCTATTTTCAGGCAAATGGCTATCGAAGCATTTTCCTGGACGAATGGCATGCCATGCGCACAGGAGCACTGCCCTCGGACCCGAACACCCTGTGCATCACCTTCGACGACGGACTGTTGGACAACTGGGTGTACGCCTACCCGATCGCCAAAAAATACGGCATGAAGATCACCCTCTTCGTCTGTCCCGAACTGATAGACCCGCGCGATGTGGTTCGCCCCAACCTCGACGACGTATGGGCCGGTCGCTGCTCGGTGTCCGATCTGAAAGGGCTTGGCAATCTCTCCTGGTCGGAGTTGCGTCTCATGCAGGAATCGGGTTTCGCCGACGTGCAGTCGCACACGATGAGCCATGCCAAGTACATCGTTTCCGACCGACTGCGCGGCTTCTACTACGGCGGCTTTTCGGGATTTTATCCCATCCTGAACTCCTACGACCTGAAGGAAAAACCGCACTACATCCATGATGAAAATTTCCAGCATCGCATCCCTATGGGTACGCCGCTGTTTGAGGAAACATCCGCAGTGGCAGCAAAAAAACACGCCATTTCGCCGGCATTTTTTCAGGAAATAAACCAATTGGCCGACAAATACGATCTGACTATTCCGGAGCACCGGCCCGTTTTTGAAGAGAACGCCCGGAAGATTTACCACCGGTATCAAAAGTCAGGCGAACTTGTGGTGGCCGTTGAGTCCGATACCGAGTTCGGTTCCCGGCTTCAATATGAAATTGCCACTTCGAAAAAAATCATCGAAGAAAACCTGCGCAAACCCGTGCGTTTTCTCTGCTGGCCACACGGCGACAACAGCCACATCGCCCACTTGGTAGCCCGCGAGACCGGCTATTTGGCCACCACCGCCGGAAAAATGACCACCGAGACCGAGCGCCCCGACCGGATTCCGCGCATTGGTACCGACTGGGACATCAGCCGCTGGTGGATGCACCGGAAGTTGGACTACAAACTGTCCAGCCACCACAGGAAACAGCCCTACTACACCTTTTGGCTGGCCAACGAATTCAAAAACAGGTTACTCAAGCGGAGCTGATATGTTCTTTTATCTCAATCACCGATACACCCCCGAAACACCCGCCGTACAGGTCCGGGTGCTGGAATCGGCTTCGCCAGTGAATCCCGAGACCAATGTCCTGTACCTGTTTCCCGGGGTACAGAACCTGGAAACGCTGATCCTGTCCGATGGCAGCCGCCTGATCCTCTTGGGCGATCCGGTATTCGGCGACCGCGAACGTACGGCCGGACGCGTGACGGCCTGGCACGACGGCGAACTCAACCTGACGTCGCTGTTCAACGAGGTGCGCGGGCACTACTACTGGTTTTTATTGAAAAAAAACGTCTTCCGTTGCGGCTCCTCCTTTGGCGCCATTTTCCCGATTTACTACCAGACGAAAGAAGGAAACACCCGCCTCAGCTCTGCCTCCTTCTACTTGGTCGGCCAGACGGACCCCGGCCGCCAAGACCGGCGCAACCTGTTGGAGCGGTTGCTGTTCAACTACCCGCTTTTCGGCAGCACCTGGTGGAGCGGTATCCGACTGCTCGGCACGCACCGTTGGCTCACCTTGTCGGCGGACGGCACTCGGGAGGAACGCGCTTTCGGCCTCGAAAACTACTTCGGGCATGGGTTCCACAGCAGCCGGGAGGTACTGGACGAACTGGCCGAGGTCTTCGAAAATGAATGCCGGCTCTTTCTGCCCGACGAGCCTTTTGCCGTGTCGTTCACCGGCGGCTTCGACGGGCGCACGCTGGTGGCTGCGGCCCGAAAAACCGGGCGCGTGGATTTCGTGACCTACAGTTTCGGTATGCCCGGCGAGTCGGATGTCACGTTCCCCGCGGCACAGGCCGAAGAATTGGGCATCCGCTACCGGCCCATCCATCTGGACGACACTTATGTGCATGATCACGCTCTGAAGTCTGCACTGTCATTTGTCCAGCTGTCGGAGTACAACGGCAACTTTGGTCGTGCCCACTACTACTACGCGGCCCAACTGCTGGCACAGAAAAAAAAGTACATCCTGACCGGAAACTTCGGCAGCGAGCTCTTCCGGGCCATGCACCAACCTGGCGTGATGATGACCGAGGCGCTCATCCGGGTGTTCGAGGCGCACGACACGTCGTGGAAAGACTACCTCCGCCAATCAGCCGGGCGGCAAGCGTCGGCTTTTTTCCGTACCGAGATGGACGCGCTGATCGCCGACCTCGAACACTTCCTGCATGCCCGTTCCGACCTGGACCTCAACCAGCAATTTTACTGCTTTGTCCTGGAGGAGATATTTCGCAAATATTTTGGCCCGGAATTGGTAATGCAAAGTCATCTGTTGCGCAACCGCACGCCCTACCTGTCGCTACGTTTTTTTGAGGCACTAAATAAAACGATGTGGTCAGGTTTGCATGCGCGGCTTTTTGACAAGCAGAAAAACCGGCGCATGAAAGGGCAGGTGTTTTACTCGGCTTTTCTGCGGCGGGCCGACGAGCAGCTGTACCGAATGCCGACGAACAAGGGCTACAGCCCAGCCGACGTGCTGGAAGCCTGGCGCCACCCCTTGTTGTTGGCGCGGGTGGCCCGGCAAAAATTCCTGCGCCGTGAAACCGGCGACTCCAATGCCGTGGAAACGTACTTTCGAAAATACCAGCGCGACCTGGCCCAGCGTATTCGAGCCGATGAGCACCAAGTGTTGCTTCAGTCTGGGATTGCCCAACATATCGAAACAAGCGCCCCAATGGCCTTCCCCTTGGAAAAAACCATCCATTATTTCTCGGTTGCAGCCGGTTGGTCGGCTGCCGCCAAATCCGTCAAACCACTTGCACCATTCCAAACCGCATGAGTTTTTCAATCTTCTATCAACAACCCGATGCCGCATTTTGGGAGCGGTACACTCGGCTATGGCAAAACAGCCGGCACCGATCGCCATTTCAGTCGCCGAGTATCCTGCAATACTACGCCGACCAGAATATAGGCAAAGTGGTCGTTTTCCAATGCGAACGCGACAACGATCTTCTCGGCGCGGCCCTGTTCAAACGCGATGACGACCACTATTCCTTCCTGAGCGACCTGAAAACCGATGCCAATTTTTTCATCGTCCACCGCGACTGCAATGCTGCCGAAACGCGTCTGTTCTTTGAAAAACTGCTCGAAACCACACACCGAGAAAACTGGGCGCTCATGCTCAACCACAAACCCGCCTGGGCCGGTTACATGGACGAACTGGAGTCGGTCATCCGGCAAAGTCCGCTGTATGCCATGAGCCTCGATTACTCGGTCTGTCCCATCGCTGAAGCGGATACACCTGAAGCGCTTTTCAAGGAAGTGAGCGCTTCGCGCAATACCCGCTACAAACTGAATAAGTTCGTCAAACAGGAAAACGGCTCGTTCGAGGTGCTGACCGACGGCACCGACCTGGACCGGTGGGCCGAGGATTTTTGCAACGCACACGTGCTGCGCTGGGCGCCCACCCCTACCCCATCGGCCTACCGCGACCCGGCGCGACGCGAGTTTCTGAGAAACTGCCTGCGCGCCTGGCAAGCCGACGGCGTGCTGGTTCGATTTGCCCTGCGTACTGACAAAGGCCGCGTCGGCCTGATGGTAGGGTTGCTGGAAGATGACACGCTCATCTACCACACCCCGACGTTTCACCCCGACTGCGCGCATGTGAGTCCGGGACGGGTACTGATCTACTACATCACCCAGTGGATGGCCGAAAACGGCCTGAGCCGGCTTGATTTCGGCGACGGCAACGAGCCGTACAAATACTATGTGGCTTCCAAAGACCAGGTGCTGCGTCGCATTTTCCTGTCCCGCAAATCCAATGTGCGGTTTATCCTGAAAACCCGGTTCATCAAGGCCGTGCGCGAAAACCCAGCGATTTTTCAGGTGTACCAAAACAAGATCAAGCCCATGTACCGAAACCTGAAGTGGAAAGTATCGGCCATATTTACCACTACCATTTGCCTCAACTGCCTGGAGTTTTTCGCTTCCGATGAGCAGCAAATATTCAGCCTCATCGGATAGAAAAAAATGAATCAATCGAATTCAATCGGATCAATATGAACACAATTGATACAACCAAGGACAAACAGGTCTGGAACAACTCCAAGGTGACCACCAACTACGCTTCAGTGGACAACCTGCTGAAACCGGAAAAAACTATCCTGGACCTGTTGCGCGACCGCCTGCCGCTCATGCGCATGCTCGACCTTGGCATCGGCGGCGGACGTACCAGCGTACACTTCGAGCCACTCGTGTACGAATACCTAGGCTCCGACTATGCCGAAAACATGGTGGATGCCTGCATCAAACGTTTCCCAAAGGCCAGCTCCCGCACCCGTTTCGAGGTGATTGATGCCACCGCCATGAAGGGGGTGCCCGACCATTATTTCGACTTCATTCTGTTCAGTTTCAACGGTATAGACTGCATAGCGCCGGAAGACCGCGACAAGGCGTTCCGCGAGGTTCAGCGCGTCGGGAAGCCAGGATGCCTGTTCGCTTTTTCGAGCCACAACCTCCTGTACATTCCGAAAATGTACCAGATCAAGTGGTACTCGCGCTGGAAGGATTTCCTGTACCAGTTCTACCGCATAGCCATGTTACTGCGTTACAATGGACTGCCCGGCAAATTCGCCGGTCAAAAGCAGGCGATTTTCCGCGACGGTGCCGAGCACTTCTCCTTGAGTTTTTTGTACTCTACACCGGAGCATCAGGTTTGGCAATTGCAACGGCTGGGGTTCAAAAATATCCGCGCATTTTCGCTGAAAACTGGTGCTGAAATTGACGCCTCCCGGCTGAACGCCATGCACCACGATGCATGGGTGTACTATCTGTGCGAGATTTAACCAATCGAAAACAACCCGGCAATCTCTTTCAGCGTACTCAATAAATCATTCGGGAAACATCAGAGGCTGATTGACTTTTTTAATCCAAAGCATTTGACAATCAAAATCTTGACACGCAATGGCAATTGAATGCAATGTTGCCCACGGAATGCCGGACAACACCTTCTGGGAAAACTTCAACAAACTCTGGAAAAACAGCGCCGACCGCTCACCGTTCAAGTCGCCACATATCCTGCGGTATTTTGCCGGGCTGGTACCAGGCCGCCTGACGGTAGTTCAGTTGCGGGTAGATCAGGAACTCCGGGGCGCCATTCTGCTGAAGGAAGATGGCCGAACGCTTACCTTCCTGAGCGACCTGAAAACCGATGTGAATTTTTTCGTGCTGGATCGCCGTTGCACCGCAGTTGAGGAAAAGCAGTTCTTTGATTTTTTCTTTTCCACCATCAAACAGAACAGGTGGTCGGTGGTGCTGAACAACCAGCCCTCGTGGGCGCACTATATGCCGGCGCTCCTGGAAGCCGGCAGGACAAGCGGACTGTTCTGGGCTAACTTCCCCTATTCCGTTTGTCCGGTACTGGAGGCGGAAAGTCCGCAGGCGCTCTTCGAGCGGGTGCAAAAAGGGCACAAATTCAAGTACTACGCCAACCGCTTGGCCAAAATGTCGGGTGTTGCCTTCGAGGTATTTGAGGACGACACCGATCTGGAAATATGGACGGAAGCCTACTGCTCTGCGCATATTAAGCGGTGGAAGGGTACGTCTACGCCCTCGGACTTTCTGGATGCCACGCGTCGCACGTTTTTGTTCAATTGCCTGAAAGCCTGGAATCAGGACGGCGTGCTGGTGCGCTTTTCCATACATGCACCGGAAGGGCGGGTCGCGTTTGTCATCGGTTTACTGGAAGCCCGGTCGCTGGTGTTTCACGCCACCACGTTCGATCCGGCCTACGGCAAATACAGCCCTGGCAAGGCGCTGATCCACTTCATCGCGTCGTGGATGGTGGGCAAAAACCTGAGTATTCTCGACTTCGGCGACGGCAATGAGCCCTACAAATACGAAGTAGCCGACCGCGAACACGTGCTCAGCCGAATTTTTGTCAGTGGGAAAAACCAGTTGCGCTTCATTGCCAAAACGCGGTTCATCCGGTACGTCAAAGATCACCCCAAAATGTACCACCTCTACCAAAACAAACTCAAACCCTGGGCTTCAAGGGCAGCTGCTGCGTTCCATGTCCCCGAAATACTGGAAATGTTTGTTCTGTAAACCCAGGGCTCAAGCCGTAGGCGAATAACCTTCAAACCCGAAACCTCCCAACCCGAAACCGTCAAACCGATAATCATGCAAAAAATTCGCCTCGCCATCCTGCAAAACGAAGTCCCCGACGACCACATCCTCTGGGAGCACGCCTGCGCCGAACACGCCGACGTGCTGGACTGGGAAGTGGTGGACATCACGCGCGCCGACTGGCTGCGCCGCATGCGCGCGGGTCGTTTCGATGCCATGCTGGCCACGCCGCCGGGCTGGAGCACGCCATTCCGAATCCAGTTCGACGAGCGCATCACCGTCCTGAACCAGGTGCTCGGCATTCCGATCTACCCCTCGTTCGAGGAAATTCAGGTGTACGAAAACAAAAAGTATCTGGCCTACTGGTTGGAGGCCAATGACATACCGCACCCCAGAACCTGGGTGTTTTACTACGAAGACGAGGCGCTTGATTTTGTGCAAAATGCCAAAATCCCGCTTGTCGGAAAAACCAGCATCGGCGGTGGCGGCAGCGGGGTTACGATTCTCAAATCGCGCGAAGCGGCGGCGGAGTACATCAAAAATGCTTTCTCCGGCAAGGGCACCTCGCTGGATGTCGGCCCCAAATGGCGCAAAAAAGGGTTTATGAAACGGGTTTTGAAAAAACTGCTCCACCCGACCGAATTCCGGCAGAAACTCCAGCAATACAAGTTCCAGCGTTCTGAAGTGCAGAAAGATTTCGTTATTTTGCAGGAGCACATCCCACATGAATTCGAATGGCGCGCCGTACGCATCGGCGATTCGTTTTTTGCCCACAAAAAACTCGTGAAAGGCGACAAAGCCAGCGGCAGCCTGCTTAAAGGCTACGACAATCCGCCGCTCCGACTGTTCGATTTCGTGGAGGAAGTGACCGACCGTCGTGGCTTTCTATCCCAGGCCGTGGACTTTTTTGAATTGTCCGACGGCCGCTACCTGATCAACGAAATGCAATGCATTTTCGGCCAGTCCGACCCCTACCAGATGCTGGTGGACGGACAACCCGGACGCTACCGCCGCATAGGCGGGCAATGGGTGTTCGAGCCGGGCGATTTCAACCGAATTGAGTGTTTTGCCCTGCGGGTGGAGCATGTGCTGAGCCTGCTTCAAAACAACGGTTTTGCGCATGTAGAGGGGAATGTCACAGAGGCTCACGGAGTCTGAGAGTTCACAGAGTTTTTTTGCCGATTAAGAGCGGACGGTTCCCTTCGGGATGACAAAAAAACTCTGTGTACTCTCAGACTCCGTGAGCCTCTGTGACACTTTGCTCTACGCGGGCAAGGCCAAACAACACACACATCATCCATGACCACCCAACACTCAAAACTCAACACCCAAAACTCAAAACTGAAAATCCTTTTCGTGTTCAGCGGCAACTCCAAACAGTTCCCCGTTTCGCCGTTCACGCAGGCACAGGCCGACTCCCTGCGTGCGCTTGGTATGGAAGTGGACTATTTCCCCATTTCGGGAAAAGGCATGAAAAACTACCTGAAAAACGTCGTTCCCCTGCGTGATCACCTGAAAACCAGGACGTACGACCTCATCCATGCGCACTATTCCCTTTGCGGCTGGGTGGCGGTGTTGGCCGCGCTCGGGCGGGTGCCCGTGGTGGTGTCGCTCATGGGCGACGACGCGCAGGGCACCTTCACTGGCAAGGGCCGCATCGAGTGGAAAAGCCGCATTCCGATCCTGATGACGCGATTGTTGCAACCGTTCGTACGGGCGGTTATTTCCAAGGCCCCCGACCTCGCCAAGGTGGTTTGGCGAAAAAAAATCTCCCACGTCATCCCGAACGGCGTGCGGCTCGACCAGTTTCAACTTGTGCCCGGCGGCTGTCGCGCCGAACTCGGGCTGGAGGCCGACAAAAAATACGTGCTTTTCCTCGGCAACCCGAACGACACGAACAAAAACATCGCCCTCGTGCGCGAGGCGGTGGCGCTGCTGAACGATCCCAACGTGGAACTGCTCAACCCCTACCCCGTGCCCCACGACAAGGTGGTGCAGTACCTCAATTCGGTGGATGTGCTCACACTTTGCTCTTACGGCGAAGGCTCGCCCAACGTGGTAAAAGAAGCCATGACATGCAATTGCCCCATCGTGACTACGCCTGCTGGCGATGCCGCCTGGGTGGTGCGCGATACGCCGGGCTGCTATGTGGCCAGTTACGAATCGGCGGATTTTGCAGAAAAACTACGGCAGATACTAGCCTTTTCTACCGGAACCGGGCGCACCCGTGGCCGCGAACGTATCGTGGAATTGGGGCTGGATTCGGAGGCGGTGGCGCAGCGGATAGAGGCGGTGTACCGGGAGGCAGTTGCAGACAAACGCTTGCAAAGTGCCTGATCGGTCTCTTGGCAATCCATCGCGCGGGCAGTCTCGCTGTAGCCCTACGAACGGGAAGTTTTGGAAGAAACTGCCACCAAGTTTCAATCCTTCTTCTCGGTGGAATGGCTGGCTAAGAACGGTACTCCCCTGTAAGGTATTCGGGGGATGTGTGTTTCAATCCTTCTTCTCGGTGGAATGGCTGGCTAAGGGACACATTGACAGCGCTCCGCTACGATTGGGACTAGTTTCAATCCTTCTTCTCGGTGGAATGGCTGGCTAAGCATACGACCCGAAAGGACATGGGAAGTGTAAAAGATGGTTTCAATCCTTCTTCTCGGTGGAAT